>ERZ1031273.78-NODE-78-length-53226-cov-13.090557_pt1 | contig 53226 bp, 39 predicted proteins | sample MGYA00516575_ERZ1031273 | MGnify/ENA primary metagenome ERZ1031273 (study PRJEB33718, sample SAMN03159816) | human skin metagenome | collected 2014-02-25 | study: EMG produced TPA metagenomics assembly of the PRJNA266117 data set (Human skin bacterial metagenome... | reverse complement strand
TCATACCTCTGTGGCTAATTCCCTGCGGAATTATCTTGGGCGCGTGTGTAGGAGGTATTTCAAGCGTGTACCCAGCGCTCAAAGCAGCACGAATTGATCCCGTCGAAGCACTCATGGGCTGACTGGCCAGGTGCCATGACGGGGCCAATGTGCGCGCCCTTCTCACGCAGTTCCGGATTCCCCTGCAACTGGCTTTTCAGGTGTGAGGTCATAAAACCGCTTGAGCGTGGCCTCGGACGCTGGTTTAGTCAACAGTGAACCGACAACCAGGAACAGGACGTTGACTCCAAGACCCCAGATTCCTGCGTGGATACCGAACGGGTGCACAATGAAGAACGAAAACACCACGGTCACCACAAAACCTGCGGACAGTCCCGCAATAGCTCCGACCTTGGTTGCCCGCGGCCAGAAGAAGATCCCTGCCAGCAATGGGAACAGCTGTGCAATAAAGCCGTACCCAATGAGAAGGATGTAAACGAGGCTCGCTGGTTCAGCAATAGAAATAGGAGCGATGATCAGACCCATAATCGGGAAAATGAGCCAGCGCGACAGCTTCCCTGCCGTCTTGTCGGACAGCTTAAACATTGGCTGAAGAATGTCCTTGCTGTACGTCAGCGCAGTAGCGTGAATGTTGGGCTCACTCGAAGACATCGACGCAGCCAGCGTTCCCGCACCCAACAGCCCCGCCAGAACCACAGGCATGTTGTCAACCGCCATCGTGATCGCTACTTGATCCGATTTCGCGATGTCTGGGTATTCAAAAATCCCAATGAATCCCACAAAGATCATAGGAATTAAGACCAAGTAGTACAGGGGCAAATACGTAACTGCTTTCTTCAGCCCAACCCCAGATTTGGCACCCATCCACGAAATCCAGTGTGATTGCCAAATCGAGAAGAACGAAATCAAGATCGACGACGTCCAGAACGCGTAGCCCATGTCTCCCAATGCACCGGGCAAAGTCAGGAACTCAGGCGCTTCCGTCTGTAGACGCTCGAAAATAGGTCGCGCACTGAACCCGCCCGTGAAGTGGTTGACTGCCCACATACCCACGAGCCATGCGACAACAAACATCAGCGCACCCTGGAATGCATTGGTAAAGCCAATTGCGCGCAGGCCACTGCGATACAGGTAGATGGAAATGACGGCCAACGTCACCAGCACACCGGCCCAGACTGGGATGAGCCCAAAGCTCATCACGTTGAGAATGTACGCCGAACCAATCGTTTGCAGAACCGCATAGGCAAGTCCACCAATCGATCCAACAAAACCAGACAAGCCACCCAAAAAGGTGCTTTCATATCGGTCAGCGATCGCCGAGGCCTGTGTAATGTGCCCATATCGGCGCCCGAATTCCCACACCTTAGGGCCGAAGTACCACGCAAGGATCGCCATATATGACAGGTACACAACAACGTAGAGCGCTGGGACACCCTTGTCGTGCGCCCAACCAGGCGAACCCATAAACGTGTACGCGCTCACTCCCCCGGCGGCAACCAGCAGGTAGACAACGATTGGCCCCATGCTGCGGCTACCGGCACCCCATGCTTCAGTCGTGTTCATGTCATAGCCGCGCCCCGCACGAAAACCAATGACGACAGCAATCACCAAGTACGCTGCGGTGATGATAAAAGGTACGTGCTGGATCATTCTTTTTCGCCTTTCATGATCAGGTTGCACACAGCCATCACCAACGTCGTCAGAATGACAATCACTACAGACCACACCATCAGAACAGGCATCCCAAAGATGATTGTGTCGGAGTTAAACAGTGGAATAACCGGCCACAGGCCTATCACAATGACACCAACCACAAGGCCAAAGCACACCCACTTCCGTGCGCTATCAGGCCATCTGATTCCCATTTTCATAACGTCTCCTTGCTCTTAGTGGTTTCGGGTTGTGCAGAAAACTGGCACCTAAACTGTCGACCGTCACGTTCAGTGACTGGGCAATGGCCTCAGCTGCTCGCCGCAGGGCTGCCATTGCGCCCGGTTCGGCTGCGATGAGGACGAACTCTGTGTATCCCTCCCCCGCCGAGGTGTTTCCCGGCACTTCTGTATGTGTCACTTGCCCGTTGGCAAGTTGGACAGAGTGAAGGTTCCCGGCGGTGTCACGCACGTGCCCTTTTGCTCTGGCGAGCGCAGGTGCCAGGGAGGTGAGTGTGTCAGCAAAGTGCGCTGCGGATGTCACAGTGGGCAGGCGTACCGTCACCGTGGCATGGGCAACATTGTGTTCGGCAACCTCGACATCCCGTGAACCTTCCGAACGTTCACTGCCAGACCCTGTGGCCTCTTCACCCACCAACGTCTGGATAAACCAGTCCGGAAGTGTCTCGCCAACTGTCCATTCGAGAACCGGTGCCTTCGACGCGAACTTCGCTGACACCTCGGCCGCCTGACGCCGAACCGCACCCGGGGCAACAGTCCCACCGCTCAACACCACGATGTCCGCGGTGCCAAGTTGCTGGGTGACCACATCAGACACGTATTGGTCCCGCACCAGCCGAGGAATGGCCGTCACGTTCGCGACGATCACCACGGGTCCGGAGTGGAAGCCCGGGAAGTCGCCCCACCTGCGCATCCGCTCCGGCTGACCGACCCCGCTGACTTCACACAGCACGGTGTCAAAGCGGTTCATGCGGGCAAGTGCTGCCATCGTGTCGATCATGTCGGTGCTGATCTGGCAACAGATGCACCCGTTGGTCAGTTGCATGACGTCGTCGTCGACTGCTTCGATGAGATCTGCGTCAATGCTGACGCTGCCGAAGTCGTTGACGACCACGGCGGTTCGTTCCAGCCGGCCGTCTCGAAGCAGTGCATTCAGCAGTGTCGTTTTGCCCGCTCCGAGGTAGCCACCAAGGACGATCAGCCGTGCTGTCTGTAACGGTGCGTGGGTCATGAGCGCGTTGCTGGTGGGGCAATCATGCTTGTGTAATGCTTCCCGCCAACCACGGTTCCGCGAACGTAAATATCCGGCAGACGTTCCGGTTCTACCTCGAGCGGATCTTCATTGAGGATCGCGAAATCTGCGAACTTTCCGCCCTCAATTGATCCCACTTTGTCATCGATTTTGAGCATATAGGCGGCACCGATCGTGATTGCTTCAAGTGCTTCTTGAACACTGATGCGTTCGTGCTCTCCCATAACTCGGCCTGATTGGGTCAGGCGGGTTACAGCGTGCTTCGCGGTGCTCAACGGCCCAAGCGGTGTCACCGGGGTGTCCGAATGAATGCTGATGGGCACGCCGGTCCGCAGCGCGGTTGCAGATGCGTTGTTCCGGCGGGCGCGGTCTGGCCCCACAGTGACGTCGAGGTGCTGGTCACCCCATGCCCAAATGTGGTTGGCAAACACATTGGCGCACGCACCCAGGGCCTTGAGGCGGCGATACTGGGCGGGGCGTGTCATCTGTGAGTGAGTAACAGTGTGCCGGTGGTCTGGGCGCGGGTGACGTTCCAGCACCGTCTGCAACGTGTCGATGAACAGCTGCGTCGCTTGGTCCCCGTTGCAGTGCACGTGGATGAGTAACCCGGCTTTGTGGAACGTTTCGAACGCTTCAAGGTACTCCTGTGGTGTCACGTTCCACATACCGTTTTCGTCGGTTCTGAAGTACCCGGGTTCCAAAACACGCGCGGTCAGTCCCTGCAGCGTGCCATCGAGCATGAGCTTGATGTTGCCGAACTGCAGGCGGTCTGTTGATTGTTCGCGGAGTTCAACGATTCGGGCGGCTGCTTCGGGGAGTGAGCGGGACACCGGCCCCACTCCTGCCCCGAAGTGGAACACGTTGAGGCGAACAGGAAAATCTTCGTCGACGGTGTCGGTGTAGATCGCTACACCTTCATCGTCCATGAGCCTTTGGGAGCCCAAGTCTGTGAGCGTTGTGGCACCCACGTTCACTCCGTTTTGGGCGTACTGCTTGATCGCCCGTGGGCTCACCGACAATACCCCGCCGCCTTCAGTCAGGCTTGCGACCAGGCCCATTGCGGCGAACTCATGCAGTTCTCCCGTAGGGTTCCCGGAGCTGTCTTTCATGACACCTTCGACGGTGGTCAACGCATCGACTCCACATTTTTTCAGCGCAATCGTGTTCACCGCGTAGGCGTGCCCGCTGGTGTGGGAGATGCAGATGGGGGTGTGAGCCGAGGCGCGATCGAGTTCCGCTGCGGTTATTGGGGTGTCGGGGAAAAAGATCGGATCGAGTCCCCACGCGGTGAGGGGGTGGTCGGGGTCGTGATCACGCAGGGCCTCACGCAGACGGTTCACAATGTCGTCTACTGTTGTACACCCGGGCCAGAACTTTCCGTCAGGGTCCGTGCGATCTAAGTAGCCGACGTACACGCTGTCCCATACAGTGCCTGTTCCTGCGTGTCCGTGAGCCTCGACGAAGCCGGGAAGAATAACGGCGTCTACGTAGCGGTCGTCTAGCTGCGCGTCCGGGTATTCCATCAACTCTTGAACAGTTCCTACAGCGCGAACGAGCCCGTCGCGTACCGCGACTGCTTCTGCCGTGGGGCACGCCGGGTCCATTGTTCGAACGATCCGAGCCGGGTAAACAGCGGTGAACGTCATCGTACTCCTAACACCCCATGTGGTTTAGGTCATACTTTACAGAGTCAACGCTCGGCTCACAGGTGTTCTCACATGGCGAAAAAATAGTTCGCTACTGCGGTAGGTGGGGTGGTTACAACCTCGGACCCGGAAAGCATTTGGATACACTCCAATTCGCGGAGTGTATCCAAATGGCCACTTTTAACCACCAAAAGCGTGATCTGGATCACATTTTGGGTGATTTTGGATACACTCGACGCACAGGATCGAACTCGAGTGTATCCAAACGGTTAAACGCTCCCCCAACTGCCCAACGCGCACACACGAAAAGGCGCAGGCAATACCTGCGCCTTTCGTTACCGGAAACCTAGATCAGCACGTCACCGCGCCGGTGGATGCCGACTGCACCAACTTGGCGTACTTACCCAACACACCGTGCAAGCGTGGGTTCTCCGGAATCACCCACGACTTCTTCCGCTCAGCCAGCTCCTCTTCGCTGACATCCAACTCGATCGTGCGCGCGGCAATGTCAACGCGGATTGTGTCCCCATCCTCAACCAGAGCGATAGGACCACCGTCGACCGCCTCGGGAGCCACATGCCCAATACACAGCCCAGTGGACCCGCCCGAGAACCTGCCGTCCGTAATCAACAGCACATCCTTGCCGATACCCGCACCCTTGATCGCACCGGTGATCGCCAACATTTCACGCATACCCGGGCCACCCTTGGGGCCCTCATAGCGGATCACAATCACATCGCCAGCCTTGAGTTCACCGTTAAGCACAGCGTCCATCGCGGGCTGCTCCTGGTCGAACACGCGAGCGGTGCCTTCGAACACCTCGGCATCGAACCCAGCCGACTTCACGATCGCACCCTCAGGGGCCAGCGAACCCTTCAACACAGCCAAGCCACCGGTGGCGTGAATCGGGTTGTTCAGCGCGCGCAAGATCTTGCCGTCCGGGTCAGGCGGGTTGATCGACTCGAGGTTTTCAGCCACCGTCTTACCCGTCACCGTCAGCGCGTCACCGTGCAACAGCCCCGCATCCAACAGGGCCTTCATAACCACGGGCACGCCGCCGATCTTGAACACGTCGTTCATGACGTACTCACCAAACGGCTTCACGTTACCCAGGTGAGGCACCTTGTCGCCGATCCGGTTGAAGTCATCCAAGCTGAGCTCCACCCCGGCTTCGTGCGCGGTCGCCAACAGGTGCAGCACCGCGTTGGTGGACCCACCAAAAGCCATGACCACAGAGATCGCGTTTTCAAACGCCTCACGCGTGAGGATGTCGCGCGTGGTGATGCCCTTGCGCAGAAGCCCCACAACGGCCTCGCCGGACTGACGCGCAAACACGTTGCGGTTCCGGTGGATCGCCGGCGGGGCGGCCGAACCCGGCAGTGACAAGCCCAGTGCCTCGGCCGCACTGGCCATGGTGTTAGCGGTGTACATGCCACCGCACGCACCCTCACCAGGGCAAACGGCGCGCTCGATCGAGTCGACGTCGGCCTCCGTCATCTTGCCTGCACGGCACGCGCCCACCGCTTCGAACGCGTCGATGAGCGTGACTTCTTTTTCCGTTCCGTCCGAAAGCTTGGCCGTACCCGGCATGATCGAACCGTTGTACAGGAACACGCTGGACAGGCCAAGGCGCGCGGCCGCCATGAGCATGCCGGGAATCGACTTGTCACACCCGGCCAGCAACACTGAACCATCCAGGCGTTCAGCGCCAAACACAGTCTCAACGGAGTCAGCGATGATTTCGCGGGACACCAGCGAATAGTGCATGCCTTCGTGCCCCATGGAGATGCCGTCGGATACCGAAATCGTTCCGAACTCCAGCGGGTATCCCCCACCGGCATGCACGCCCTCTTTAGCGAACCCGGCCAACCGTTCCAGCGACAGGTTGCACGGTGTGATTTCGTTCCACGAACTCGCCACACCGATCTGCGGCTTATCCCAGTCGTCGTCACCCATTCCTACGGCGCGCAACATGCCTCGCGCGGCGGCTCGTTCCAAGCCGTCGGTGACGTCGCGGGACCGTGGCTTGATGTCTACTTTGTTATCTGAAGCACTCATGCCTGAAGTCTAGCCCGCACGCCTCGCGTCTCATTTGTCGCTTCACCATGTGGTACTGGAGGGCTTAACCTCACCCTTCGATGACGTTAATGAGTGGCTCGCCTGCGATGATTCGGCGGACCTGTTCCGTGAGCATCTGCTCAATGCGGGGTTCAAACGCCGAGGTGTCCCCTCCCACGTGCGGAGTGATGAGCGTGTTTGGGGTCCCCCACAGTGGGTGTTCGTGTGGCAGGGGTTCGGGGTCGACCACGTCGAGTGCCGCTGAGAGGCGCCCTGCACGCAGTTCGGCGACCAGCGCCTCGGTGTCGACGACTTTCCCACGCCCCACGTTCACTACCAACGCGTTGTCCGGCAACTGGCTGAGGAACTCCGCGTCAATAAGCTTCTCGGTCTGCTTAGTCAGCGGGGTCACCGCAATAACGACCTCGGTGTGTGGCAACAGTTTGGGCAGGTCTTCCGGCCCGTGGATACGCCCGTGCTCATCCGTCCGAGCGTGCGCCGCCACCCGCGTGACATGCGCTTCAAACGGCACCAGCCGCTGCCGGATCGCTTCACCAATCCCGCCGGCACCCAGGATCATGACGCGCCGGTCGGCCAGTGAGCGCATGCGCACGTGGTTCCACGACCTCGCGGCCATGTTGCGCACCGCCGTGTCGATTCCGCGCAGGCTGGCCAGGGTGAGTCCCACGGCCAGTTCCGCTGTGGCGGCAGCGTGTACGCCCGAGGCGGTCGCCACCGTGGTATCAGTACCCACCAAGTCTGCGACCAGGTCGTACCCGGTGGTCTGCGTCTGCACGAGCTTGAGGTTTGGCAACTCCCCCAGCCGGTCAACGGTGGGCTGGGCGTCCATGTATGGCAGGATGATCGCGTCGATGGCTGCGCGATTCACTTCTACCGTGGGGTGTTCTGCCGACCACACAACAAACTCGATCCCAGTCTGCTGGTGGTCAGTGATGCGTCCGTCTACTTTGGCCAGAATGTCAGGGTCAGGGAATGCGATTGTGCGAATATCCAGAGTCGACATATCTCCATTATGGGCAGGAGTGTCAAGGCCCCCGCAATCATGCGTCCACGTGCTGGCTTCTCAACGTCTCGCCACGCATACGAGCGTGACGCACGCTCAGCACAATCACCCACGCGCAAATCAACACCAGCGACAGCCTCTGCACGGCACCTGCCCACCCCACGTGTGGAATCAGCGCCAACACGCCACTCACTCCCAGCAAAACCAACAACGCAACGTTGAGAACAACAGGCAAACTCGCAAAACTCCGCCCGGAGCGCACCATCATGACGATGTCGGCAATCACGGCCACAGCGAACCCGAAGCCCACCAACGCCGAGGTCACCGAGTGCAACTGGTGAGCAAGTCCCACGGTGCCTTCCACCTCGGCGGTGGCACATGCCTCACTCAGACTGGGCGCGCATTCATACGAAAGCAAGGTGTCCCCCACCGTGGCCACGCCCGCCACAACCAAACCAGCGCACAACATGAGCGACAGCGCGTGCCGCCTACGCAGGAACACGCCCAACACCACCAGGAGCACACCGGCAACCGCGTCACCCACACGAATGAGCACGGCGCCGGGCCTGCCCCACACGGCGTATTCGGACACGAACGAATGCAGCACGTCCAAATGCGGGTCGATCGCAAAAAGAACCGTCCACGTCGAATAGCTCAACGTGAACAGGACTGCCACAACGATGAAACGCACACCCACCTCCTCGAGTCAGTGTAGATGGGTGTGCGTTTTCATGTGTGCGCCAAGGCGCGTTGAAGCGCGTTGGCAGGTGGCTCAAGCCCGTTGACAGCCCTTCACTCAAATCCAGATGGCCGGGTCCTCAAGTAGGTGGTTCTGGGGAGTGTCGACCCCCTTGGGCGCGCGGTTCTTGGCTGGCACCCCAACGGCCACGTGGTCGGCGGGCACGTCCTTGACCACGACCGCGTTGGCACCTACGGAAGCACCGTCGCCCACGGTGATGGGTCCCAGGATCTTGGCACCGGCCCCCACCAGGACGTTGTTCCCTAGCGTGGGGTGGCGTTTGGTCTGTTCCATGGAGGTGCCACCCAGCGTGACCTGCTGGTACAGCATGACATCGTCGCCGATCTCAGCCGTGGCTCCCACCACGATGCCGTCGGCGTGGTCAATGAAAAACCTGCGCCCGATCTTTGCCGCCGGGTGGATCTCAACCCCGGTCAGCGTGCGCACGGCCTGGGACAGAATGCGCGCGGGCACTTCCCCGCCTGGCACTTTGTTGAGTTCGTGCAGTCCGCGGTATGCCCACACGGCGTGCAGGCCGGGGTAGCTGACCGCGGTCACGAAGTCGCTGCGCACGGCAGGGTCTCGCCTGCGGGCGGTGTCCAGGTCTTCGCGTAGGGCAGCGCGGGCGCGCTTGCCCAGTGTGGTGGCCGAGGTGGCAGCAACTGCCGCTGCCCCTACCCCGGCCATCACGGCGAGTTTTTTGAAAAAACTCATGCGTCCATGTACTCCGCGAACAGTGGAGTAGACAGGTAGCGTTCACCGAACGACGGAATGATGACGACTACGCGCTTGCCCTTGTTCTCAGGGCGGGCGGCGACGCGCTTGGCCGCGTTGATGGCTGCACCGGAGGAGATTCCCACGAGCAGACCTTCAGACTTGGCGGTTTCGCGCGCGGTTTCAAGCGCTACTTCGTTTTCAACTGTGACAACTTCGTCTATGATGTCGCGGTTGAGGACACCTGGGATGAAGTTTGCACCGATTCCCTGGATGGCGTGTGGGCCGGCCTTACCTTCAGACAGGAGCGGTGATGCTGCTGGCTCTACTGCAACGATCTGGACGTCCTTGTTCTTTTCTTTGAGGACTTCGCCCACACCGGTGATGGTTCCACCGGTGCCGATTCCGGCAACAAAGATGTCGACTTCACCGTCAGTGTCGTTGAGGATTTCCTGTGCGGTGGTGTCGCGGTGGACCTGCGCGTTGGCTTCGTTTTCGAACTGGCGAACCAAAACGGCGTTGTCTTGTGAGCCGATTTCTTCAGCCTTTTCGACAGCGCCCTTCATGCCTTCAGCCTTGGGGGTGAGAACGAGTTCAGCACCGAAAGCGCGGAGCAGGGCACGGCGTTCCTTAGACATTGATTCAGGCATTGTGAGGACAACGCGGTATCCGCGTGAAGCTCCCACCATGGCCAGGGCGATTCCGGTGTTTCCGCTGGTTGCTTCGACGATTGTTCCGCCTTCGCGCAACTCGCCAGACTTTTCGGCCGCGTCGATCATGGCAACCCCAATACGGTCTTTCACCGAGTTGGCTGGGTTGTAAAATTCGAGCTTTCCAACGATTTCCGCGCCAGTTTCCTCACTGGCCTTCTGAAGTTTGACAAGTGGAGTGCGTCCAACGACTTCTGAAACGTTCGCATAAATGTTCACCAGCGGTCCTTTCTTTGGTGTCTGTTTGTACCCGGACCGCGCATGGAGGTGATCAGGCGGTCCTTCACACCAGCCAATGGCTTCAGCTGTTGTTAATGCGTCATCATGCGTAACGCAACAGCTTCTTACTATATTCCACGCTGGCAAAAGTCTTTTCAGCACTATGATGTAACCCATGGCTATCCACCCGATTGTTGTCTACGGCGAACCTGTTCTGCACCGTAAAGCTGACCCCGTCACTGAGTTTGACGATGAGCTCCACACGCTTGTCGCTGACATGTATGAAACCCTTGCAGCGTCTAACGGAGTCGGTTTGGCCGCACCGCAGATTGGGGTGGGCAAGCAGATTTACGTGTATGACGCTGACGACGAGGTCGCTGGTGTGAGGCGTAGCGGCGTTTTCATCAACCCAGTGTTGGTTGCGTCGAAGGTTCCCACAACCAACCCGGATCCCAGCGAGGATACGGAAGGGTGTTTGTCAGTTCCGGCTTTGGACTACCCGTTGAAGCGGGCCGATAAAGTCACCGTCACCGGAGTAGATGAGAACAACCAGCCGGTGTCGCTCAGTGTTGAGGGCTGGTTCGCTCGGATCATGCAGCACGAATTCGATCACTTGCAGGGGACCCTGTACGTGGACCGACTGGACACTAGGTGGGCCAAGCGGTGGAAGAAGGAACAGAAGAAGCACGGGTACATCGTCCCCGGGAACTCGTGGCTACCGGGCACCGACCCCGACCCGTTTGGTCACGGCCAGTAACTGGATCCACCACGCAAAGCAGGCCCAGCAGGCCCAAACGTCGCAAAGTGAGCAAAACTACGCAATATAATGCGCCGTGTTGCTCGCTTTGCGCCGTTTCAGTTAATCGCTTTGCCTTCGCGTTCGGCTTGGGCCAGCTTCCGGTCCAGGTCGTCAAAGCTTTCAAACTCTTCGACCGACTCTTCAAGGTCACCCAGCATGCCTCGGATCGCATCCGCGTGTGACTCCGCTTCGAGGTTGAGGTCGCTGAACTGCTTCTGTGCCGTGTCGTCGTTGACGGTACGCGATAGCACGTCAAGCACCTGATCGCCCAGTTCACGGGATTCTTCCGTACTATCCAGTTGTACTAACTGCACTGACAGTGTCCGCAACTGTTCCAAGTACCCGTACATCGACTCAACGCGACGGGCCAGCGAGGCGAACGCTTTGGCCAGGTTCCGTTGGTACACGTCAATGCGAGCGTCGAGGTGTGGCTGCCTGATACTGTCGAGCTTCTGACGCAGTTCGTACAGCTCACGCAACCGCTCACCAATGGACGCGACAGCATAGTCCAGGTCCACTCGACTCACGTGGCTTTCCAACGCGGGGTGCGTCCATGCGCGGGTACCAACGATGGCCTGTGAGATAGTCACCGCGAGGTGGAACAGCCTTTGTTCGTCAGTGTCACGGCCGTTGACGCCCGGCAGATAACCCAAGTCAAGCGGCGTGACCCAGCGGACGTGTGGTGCGCGCTTCAGTTGCTTGCCGGTCAGCCGTTTGGGGTCGCGGAGAAACCGGCTCCCCGTGAAAATGCCTACGCCCGCTGTTGCTATGGCAGCGATCCCGGTGAGTGCCGAGGTGGTGGCAATGGCAACCGTGTCGGCGAACGCGAGTGCGATGAGCGCGGTAGATCCGAAGAATCCGGTGGTGGCCGCACCTGCGCCTGTGGTCGTTGCGAACACGAACTTAGAGCGGATCAGGTTGCGACTGTAGCGCTGTGGAAACACCTGTTGCGAAAGATCAGATGAGGTGAGGTCGTAGCCACGGGCTTTCCACACGTCGATGACTGATTCGGGCACGCTTCCCGGGACGAGCACACGGTACCGCGGAACGTGTCCGCGACATTCTTGTTTCCACAACTCACGCCAGTGAACCATATGACTCCTTCCGCATACTTCATTGTAGTGAGCTGACCTGACATCTAGCTGGGTGCATAAAGCTGTGGCCCGACCACATTTGGTCGGGCCACAGAAGTCTGCGTGTTGCTAGTGGTGACTAGCCAACTCCGTTGTAGCGGATTGGTTCGCCAACGCCCTGGCCGATCAGTTCGTCCTTGGTTGCGTGGCGCGTGTTTGGTGCTTCCTTTCCGGACTGGCCACCACCGTGTTCGAGCAGTTCGAACGATCCGTCTGGATTCACGGCCTTAACGAGCACAATGTGGTTTGGTCCGGTGATCGCGTCACCTGGCTGGAGTTCTTCCCAGGCGATGTCGTGAGCGACACCGTTTGGAACGAAGGTGAATGACGCTTCACCTGGTCCCCCAGAGTTCCATGCGTATGAAACGAATCCGGAGCAGTCGCGACGGTAGTCTTCGAAGTAGTCCTGGCCCTGTGAGTAGTATGGCGCCTTGGCCATGCGGTCTTCAGCGCGGTGGATGATTTCGTCGCGGCTGATTCCTGCGCCTGCCGCCTGAGCCTGCGTAGAAGCGCCAGGGGTGTTGTCAGCTGGCGTGGCTGCCTGCGCGGCGCCGGTCGCAGCAAGGAGGCTTCCACCACCGATTGCGATAGCCAGCGCTCCGTGGGTGAGGGTACGTGTTAGATCTTTCTTGAGCATGTCACTCTCCATAATCTAGACATCCTGGGGGGATTTCCAGGCGTGAAACACGCTACGCCTGTGAAGGAGCGTGCGGGGTGGTTCGGTGGCGAAAATGGCCCCATTTTCATTTTCTTCTAAGCGCAGAGCACTGTTTCCGAATGGCTCTATAGAGGTCCCTTACTGGAGCTTTACTGTTCGAATTTCAAATGGCATGTGACGCTCCCGAGGTCGTAGCAGCTTCCAGAGACGCCACCCTAGTGAGGGAATAGAAAAGTGAGTGGTCCGGCGCAAGATTGCGCCGGACCACTCACTTTGTGGGCCTGTGCGAGGCCGCGACCCCGCTCAGTCAGAGCCGTTAGCTACGACGGTTCCTTCGGCTGGCCACTGTCAGTGCAATACCTGCACCGATCATGCCCAGACCCATGGCCACTGCCATAGCCACCTCGACACCGGTTCGAGGGAGCGGACCAGTCTTGCCGGAATCACCAGGCTTGCTGGAGTCCCCAGGTGTTCCGGGACCGTCGGAGTCGTCGCCAGGCTGTCCAGGCTTGCCCGGATCGTTTGGCTCGTCTGAAGGCGAGTCTCCAGGCTTACCAGGTTCACCAGGTTCGCCTGACGGTTCGTCCGAAGGCTCCTGGGTTGGCTCATCGGAGGGCTTGTCCGAGGGCTGCTCAGTTGGTTCTTCCGAAGGCTGTTCGGAAGGCTTGTCTGACGGTTCTTCCGAAGGCTCATCCGTCGGATCCTGCGTAGGCTCCTCACTCGGAGTCTCCGAAGGCTCTTCTGACGGCTTGTCAGACGGTTCCTCAGTCGGTTCAGGACCAGGTTCTTCCGAAGGCTGCTCGGAAGGCTTGTCTGAAGGTTGCTCAGTTGGCTCTTCCGAAGGTTCGTCTGACGGCTTATCAGACGGTTCCTCGCTCGGAGTCTCCGACGGCTGCTCGGATGGCTCATCCGTCGGATCCTGAGTTGGTTCCGGCGTCGGCTCCTCACTTGGAGTTTCTGACGGTTCCTCAGAAGGCTCGTCTGACGGCTTGTCAGACGGTTCTTCAGTTGGCTCTTCAGTCGGTTCCTCGCTCGGAGTCTCCGAAGGCTGCTCGGATGGCTCATCCGTCGGATCCTGAGTTGGTTCCGGCGTCGGCTCCTCAGTGGGCTTGTCGCAGTTGCACTTGGCACCCACGCGGATCTTGCGTGGCTGCGGATCCTTAAGAACCTTCTCAGACACTTCTGGATCGCCTACTGGCTCGCCGTTCTTGAGCTTCCAGGTCTTGGTGATTTCCTTTTCACCGTAGACACCGGCCTGGTCCTCAACGACCTTTCCGACCTCGAGGTTCGGGTCGTACTCGATGATCGTGTCGTACGCAGTGTTCTCCGTGTGCTTGTCCGTCAGCTCAGTCTGGTGCTCCGTGGCAGGACCAACCTCGATGATCTGCTTAGTTGGCTTGCTGATCTCCTCAGTTGATTCGTCCTTGGAGATCTCACCGTTTTCAGCATTCACTTTGACGGTGTGCTTCACTTCACCCTGCTTGCCCTCTTGGACAACCTTTGTTTCACCAGGCTTCAGCTCAGGGTTGACGCGCACCTCGACCTCAAACGGCGTGTTCTCGGTCCACTCAACAGTCGTAGAGGCAGGCTTGCCCTTAGTACCGACCTTGACGATCTTCTTGACCGGATCGGTCACACGCTCGGTCTCGGTCTTCGTGTCCGTGACCTCCGAGTTCACGATGGTCTGAGTCGTGGTCACCTTGTCCTTACCCAGCTTGCCTTCCTGGACAGTTTCCTGCTTTCCGGCTTCCAGGTTCTCGTCGAAGATGATCTCAGTCTCGAACGGCACGTCCTTTTCGTACTCACTCTTGTGAGTGCCTTCAGTCTTGGTGCCCACACGGATGATCTGCTTGGTCGGCTCTTTGGTGCGCTCAGTGGTCACGGTCGGCTCGCCATCCGGCTTGCCGTCCTTGATCTTCTGAGTCGAGGTCACAACCTCGGTACCAGTCTGACCCTGCTGATCAACCTTCTGTTCGCCCTCCTTGAGGGTGTTGTCGAAGACGATCTCGGTCTCGAACGGAACCGGCTTGTCTACCTTGGTCACCACAGTGGTGTCCTCGGCCGCCGGACCGTACTCGATGATCTCCTTGACCGGATCCTTCGTCTGCTTCTCCTCGGGCTTAACCGTTGCCTGGTCACCCTTAGCAGTGAAGTCAGCGGTGAAGGTCTTCTCGCCAGGCACGCCCTTCTGGACGACCTTGATCTCACCCGGCTTCAGTTCCGGGTTCGGACGTGTCTCAACCTCGAACGGAACCTGCGCAGTCCAGGTCACCTTCTCGGAAGCCTCAGACGGCTTGGTACCAACCTTGATCACCTGATCAACCGGCTGTTCAGTGACCTTCTCCTCGACGGTGGCTTCACCATCCGGCTGGGAGTTGGTGACCTTCTGAGTCACAGTAATGGTCTTCTTACCAGGCTTGCCCTCGGTCACAGTTTCCGAGGTGCCGGCAGGCAGGTTCGGGTCGAACTCGACCTTCACTCCGAACGGAACCTCAGCTTCCACCGATTTCTTGATCTCACCGGTGGTCTTGGTACCTACACGGATCTTCTCCGAAGTCGGTTCCTTGGTGCGCTCAGTGGTCACGGTCGGGTCGCCCGAAGGCTTACCGTCGACGAGCTTCTGAGTCGAGGTCACGACCTCGGTTCCGAGCTCACCCTTCTGATCGACGACCTTTTCACCGGCCGGCAGCGTGTCATCAAAGACAACCTCGGTCTCGAACGGAACCGGCTTCTCAGTCTTCGTCACCAGCTCGCTTGGAGCCAGACCCGGACCGTACTCGACGATGCGTTTGACGGGTTCTTTGGTGGTTTCTTCCTCGACTACTTCAGCCTTGTCACCCTTGGCAGTGAACTTGGCGGTGAACTTCTTCTCTCCGTTCTCACCTTCCTGAACAACCCGGGTTTCACCAGGCTTCAGGTCCGGGTTCTCGCGAACCTCGGTCGGGAACGGGATCGGGACCGTCCACGTCACGTCCTTAGCACTTTCAGCAGGCTTGGTGCCGACGAGCACGACCTCGTTGACCGGTGCCTTGGTCTGCTTCCAGGAACCGTCCTTGTTCTGCTGTTCCTCGCCAGGCTTACCTTCGGTCTGAACCCGGTACTCACCAGCAGGAATGGAGTCGTCGTACTTGTACTCGACGTCGAAGGGCACCTCGCGCTTAGGCACATCGACGACGTTCACCACTGCCTTGGCGGTGTCGGTAGAACCGTCTTCATAGGTAACCGTTACAGGAATCTCAACCTGCGTACCCGGCTTGGCATCTGCAGGTGCGGTTGCGGTGATCTGGCCATTGTCGTCAATGCTGACCTTCCAGCCAGCAGGAATCTTGCCCAGCTTGTAGGGGTTGTCCTTCGCTACGTTGACGTTGTCCGGCTTGTCGAGCTTCACTGGCAAAGTTGCCGTCTCGCCCGGGTAGACCGTCTCTTCAGGGTAGGTCGGATCCGCCTCCCAGTTGTTGGACAGCTTCACCACTGTGGTGACGGGCACCTCGGGACGCTCGCCATTTGGCGTTTCTACCGTGACAGTAACGGTCTTCTTGTCACCAGGCTTGGCGTCTGCCGGTGGGGTGGAGGTAACGACACCGGTGTACGGGTCGACCTTGTACTTCCAGCCGTCTACTTCCTGCTCGGTGATCGGCGAGCCGTCTTCGTTCTTGCCGAACGAAAACTTCGAGCCCTTCGGGGCGTCGGTCACGTTGTGGTTCACGGCCTGGTTCGGGCCGGTGGCCTGAACATCGTACTTCGGTGCAACATCACCCTTGAGCACGACGACCGTGCCGTTCACCGGCTGCGGCTTGTCAGCGTTGTCGTAGTAAGCGAGCACTGGCACATTCAGGATGTATCCCTCAGGCGCAGTCTTCGGAATCGTCGTGGTGATCTCACCGGTAGTTTCGTCGATCTTGACGTTCCACGTACCACTGTCATCGGTGACCGTCATCTCGGTCTTGCCGTCTTTGAAGGTGTAGCGCTTAGGCGCCTCGTCGGTTGTGTTGCCACTCAGGCCACGCTCGGGGAGCGTGGGCTTGAGGCTCACACTCGCGTTGGGTTTGTTGGTCACCGTGTCGTAGGTCGGGATCTTGATGTCCACGATGGCCTGGAAATCGACCTCAATCTCGTCGGTCGTCTGGTCCGGGTAGGTAGCCTTCACCTTCGGGGTGATGACAGTACCCGGAGCGACCGTGTCGTCAGCCTTCGCAGTGACCTTGCCGGTGTTATCGACTGTTACGGTCCAGCCGTCGGGCACAGTGGCGGGGTCAATTTCGTACTTTGCCGGGTTGACCGCCTTGTGGCCCTTCATGATGGGCTTAAGGCCAACCTGGGCGGTGATGTCTTCGTTGAGCTTTCCCTTCGAAAGGCTCGGACGCACGAGGTCAGTAACCTGCGTGTTGTTCGGGTCAACAACGACGAGTAGCTCGAGTACGTCAGTTGATCCGTTCGAGTACTCAACCGTGATCTTCGGGCGGGCAAAGGTACCCGGACGCGGGTTCTCTGGCGCCGTGACGGTGACGTTGTAGTCATCGTCCATCTCGACAGTCCAGCCCTCGTAGACATAAGCCTCGTCGAGCTCGACCTTCGCCTCAAAGCCACTTTCACCCTTCTTCTTGGCAAGGTCCTTGATCAGGTCCGGGACCTGCTTGAAGGTGACCTTCTGTGGCTCGGTAGCAATTGGCCCGGTCGCGCTTTCAACACCGGAGATGATCGTGGCGTCGGTCTTGTCATACTTCGGGGAGTGGTACTCCGTGTCATCCAGGGAGAACGACTTCGAGTCAATGACGTTTGGCTTGTTGTAGCGGTCAAGCGCATTGGAGCTTTCAGACGCAAAGCCGAAACCACCGTTTTCGTGCTTGACTGCAGCGTCGAGCTGATCCACAGTACGTGGAAGTCCGAGCACCGAAAAGCTCACGTTCTTGTCGGTCGCCAGGTCGGTACCACGGTAGTTTGGCCATGTGAAGTAAATGTCACCATTTTTGTCGACACGAAGTAGCTGCTTCCCACCAGAGGCCTGCGTGTTAGAGGTGCCAATAAACTTGTTCTCGCCGTCGTAGGCCTCAACGACCATGCGATCGAGTGAATCACCTTTCTCACCGTTCCAAAGTTCCGGGATATTGATGTGCCCGACCTTGGTTTCTTCACCTTCGACGATCACATGCTTCTCGAAGTCCTCCCACGACACCGTGATGGGAGCACACTGGATGTTCTCGCTTGGCCACGGGTTCACGTAGGCCTGAAATCGAGTACTGCCTCCCTCGGTAGCCCGAAGGCTCTGGGTCGTAACGTCCTTGGAGTATTCACCCTTCCACGCGTAGCGCACGGGGTTATTTTTATCGGCTTCTGCATACCGCTTGACCTCAGCGTCGGTCATGTCTGCGAAGAGATTCAAATTCCTCTGACTACGAGACCCATCAATCTTGATGCTTTCGTTGGCCTTGTGAGTCACCGTAAGAGGCGGATTGACAGGGAAAGTCGCACCGACATCCATCGAAGGAACGGTGCCAGTGTTCAAGACGGGGCCAAGGTTTGCCGAGTTACCAAAGCTCCAGTCCGCGAATGTGCGGTCCTGCGAGTTATCAAATGCGAGGCTCACGCCCCACGTAGTTTTGGATGGGCTGGCGGCGTTCGGTTCCAGGTTCTGCCAACTAAAACCCGCCTGGGAACCACTAGAATTCCCACTTGAAACAAGACACGTACCTGCCGGCAGGTCAGACGCCTTCTGAGCGTCCTTCTCAATGGCGCCCGACTTATCGCGGAGACCGCCTTTGTACTCCGCGGCAACGGAAGCGTGGTCATCGGTCATCAGGCCGGGGACAACCCCGAATGTTCCAACAGCAAGTGCTATGGCCGTCAAGCCGGCAATACGCGAGCGCGTTAAACGCTTCCACGTTGATCTGTTGTTCGAGGAGTCCATCCCTCAGTCCTTCCTGGAGATTTTGAACACCATTAAGGGGCCGTTCCGCCATTGCCCTTTGAGGTGAGATTCAAGGAATACACACTTTTCATTAAGCGCCACAATTGTTCCACACAATCGGCTCGACTTCTATAGTTCCAGGTGAGCCACCGCAAAAGAACCGTGTAAACACTGGCCACAGGAACCACTCGAGTGACGGTTTTCACTCGCCGCACTCACCGTTTTCACAACGAAAAATGCCCCGCCACTGGGGCGGGGCATAACGTTCGTCATTGAATCTTAGACATGATCATCTCGCGTGCTTTACCTGCATCGGCTTGGCCACGTGTGGCCTTCATGATGGGCCCCATGAGCGCACCAATCGCCTGCATCTTGCCACCCTTGATCTTCTCAACCACATCAGGGTTGTCAGCGATCGCCTGATCAACGGCAGCTTCCAACGCTCCATCGTCTTCCACGATCTCCAGTCCGCGCGCTTCCATCACAGCAGCTGGGTTACCTTCACCGGCAATCACGCCTTCCAGCACTTTGCGCGCCAGCTTGTCATTGAGTTTGCCCTGCTTCACCAGATCGGCAAGCTCTGCCACCTGTTCCGGCGTCACCAGTTCCGTAGCATCGGACTCGGAAGCTTTCGCCTGGCGCGCAATCTCACCCATCCACCACTTACGGGCGTCCCCGGGCTTAGCACCTGCAGCCACCGTGTCTTCAATCGCTTCGAGCAGACCAGCGTTGACAACGTCACGCATCTCCAAGTCACTGAATCCCCACTCACCAATGAGGCGGCGACGCTTGGCGGCCGGCAGCTCCGGCAGCTCTTCACGCAGCTGCTCCACCCACTCACGGGCAGGTGAGACAGGCACCAGATCAGGTTCAGGGAAGTAGCGGTAGTCGTCAGCGTCAGATTTCACACGACCAGACGACGTTTCACCCGTGTCTTCGTGGAAGTGCCGAGTCTCCTGTAGCACTTTCTCCCCCGCCTCCAAGATGGTGGCCTGGCGTGCGATCTCAAACTTCACGGCCCGCTCAATCGACCTGAACGAATTCACGTTCTTCGTCTCGGTCCTGGTGCCCAACGGAGCGTTCGGGTTTTCACGCAACGACACGTTGATGTCGGCACGCACATTTCCTTGCTCCATGCGCGCTTCCGAAACACCCAAGGCCTTGAAGATGTCCCGCAACGTGCGCACATACGCGGCTGCAACCTCGGGCGCCCGCTCCCCCGTACCCGTAATAGGCCGGGTCACGATCTCAACCAGGGGAACCCCAGCACGGTTGTAGTCCACGAGCGAGTAGTCCGCACCCTGGATGCGCCCTGAAGACCCACCCACGTGCGTGTTCTTCCCCGCATCTTCTTCCATGTGCGCGCGCTCAATGTCAACCGTCACCAGCTGACCGTCTTCCAGCTCGACTTCCAACGCGCCGTCAAATGCGATCGGCTCGTCATATTGCGAGGTCTGGAAGTTCTTCGCCAGGTCAGGGTAGAAGTAGTTCTTGCGCGCAAACCGGCACGTTTCAGCGATCTGGCACCCCAGCGCCAGCCCGATCTTAATCGCGTACTCCACACCCGTCTCGTTCACCACCGGCAACGCACCCGGCAAACCGAGCGACACCGGCGTGGTGTTCTCGTTGGGCCCGCCACCAAACGTGTTGGGGGCAGCGTCAAACATTTTTGTCACGGTTCCCAGTTCCACGTGGACTTCGATTCCAAGAACTGGGTCGTACTTCTTAATTGCGTCTTCGTACTTCAATTCGTGTCCTTAGAGCTGAGGAATCTGGTCCAGGATAGGGCCGCCGAGGTGTCCGTTGAGTTCCGCTTCGAACGCCCCTCCGACTGTGTACAGGCGAGCGTCTTCACGGGCAGGTGCAAGCAGTTGCAGCCCGGTAGGTAGGCCGTCAGACAGACCCGAAGGCAGGCTCATGCCCGGGATTCCGGCGAGGTTTGCTGGGATTGTGGAGATGTCACCCATGTAGAGGGCCATGGGGTCGGCGTCGTTTTCGGTTCCAAACGGCAACGCTGTGGTGGGCGCGGTGGGCGAAACGAGCACGTCGACCTTGTCGAACGCGGCCGCGAAGTCGCGCTGCACCAGCGTGCGCACCTTCTGCGCCGAACCATAGTACGCGTCGTAGTACCCGGCGGACAGCGCGTAGGTTCCCAAGAGAATACGACGCTTCACTTCTTTACCGAACCCGGCTGCACGCGTGGCTGCCATCACGGTTTCAGCGGTGACTGGCCCTTCCGACGGTTCCACCCGCAGCCCGTAACGCATACCGTCATAGCGCGCCAAGTTAGAGGACACCTCGGACGGCATGATGAGGTAGTACGCCTCGACCGCGTACCCGATGGACGAAATGTCCACCTCAACGATTTCCGCCCCGGCCTTCTGCGCCAGTTCGAGCGCTTCGTTGAACCGCGCGATCACACCGGCGTCCCAACCTTCGCCCTGAAGCTGGCGGATAACGCCCAGTTTCTTGCCCTTGAGCCCCTCCTGCGCTCCCGCGTGAGCAGCCGCGGTGAAGTCGGGGACTTCGTCGGTGAGCGACGTGGAGTCGTGGCGGTCGTGCCCAGCCAGGATCTGGTGCAAGGCGGCAGCGTCGTCGACTGTGCGCGCCAACGGTCCCACCTGGTCCAGCGAGCTGGCCATCGCGATAATCCCGTACCGGGACACCGAACCGTACGTGGGCTTGACTCCCACCAGGCCGTTAAACGCTGCCGGCTGGCGGATGGACCCACCCGTGTCGGTTCCTACTGACAGTGGGGCTTCAAATGCCGCGACCGAGGCGGCCGCACCTCCCGAGGATCCGCCCGGTGTGCGTGTGGTGTCCCACGGGTTCGTGGTGTTGCCAAACGCCGAGTGTTCCGTTGTGGCACCCATGGCGAATTCGTCGAGGTTGGTCTTACCCAGCAGCGGAAGCCCAGCTTCCTGCACCTTCTGGTACACGGTGGCGTCGTAGGGTGGCACCCAGTTTTCCAGCATCTTGGATGCGGCGGTGGTGCGAATCCCTTGGGTCACCACCAAGTCTTTGAGCGCAACAGGCACTCCGGCGAACGGGTGCAGGTCTTCCCCAGCCGCACGCTTGCGGTCAACGTCAGCGGCCGTCGCCAACGCCGCGTCAGCCGTTGTGGTGATGAACGCGTTGATGGTGGGTTCAACCGATTCGATACGGTCCAGGTGCGCGCGCGTGACCTCGGTGGAGGTGAAGTCGCCTGCGCGCAGGCCCTGTGCCAATTCCGTCGCGGTCTTGCGGGTCAGATCAGTCATTGTTTAGTCCTCCCCCAAGATCTGCGGAACCAGGAACTTGCTGTCTTCGTCCGCCGGCGCACCGGACAGAGCCTGCTCTGCGGTGAGCTGGTCGGCCACGGTGTCGGGGCGCATGACATTGGTGAGAGGAATGGGGTGACTGGTAGCTGGAATGTCGTCTGTTGCCACTTCCGACACCTTTGCCACGCTTGATAGGATCTGTCCCAAATCACTGGAAACTTGTTCGAGTTCTTCCTGGCTCATTGCGATTCGTGCCAGGTTGCCCAGGTGCTCAACCTGTTCGAGTGTGATTGCGGATTTCTCCGACATCGTCACCCCTTCGTCTGTGTGCATCAACTTCGTTGCTCAGTGTAGTACTAACTGCCCGCGGGGCATGCGCCGTACAGCTGTTGAGCAGTGCGCATGATGCAGGTAGCGAGTTCGTCCGGGTCTTGGTGGCGCAGGGTGGCGAGCGCTTTCACCGTTGCGTTCAGCGTTTCGATGAGTTCCCGCGCGTGGGTCATCCCGAGGTCATCGCCGGGTTCGTTGCTCTCCGGCAAGTCGGTTTCTAACAGCAGTCTGTCTAATGGCACTTGCGTGACATAGGCGCGTCCGCGTTTGGTGGCGAGCATCGCCGGGTTGACGGAGATGTAGCAGCCTTGCTTGATGAGGCGGGTGAGTTCGTCGCTGGTGCCACCAAAGCGGTGGAAAATGGGCACCATGCCCGAGGTGTCCGTCGCCTCCAGCGCGTCACACACCTGGCCTGCGCTGCGGACAGCGTGAATCGATACGACGTACGGGCCGTTTGCCCGCTGGGAGCTGAGGATGTCCAGAATGCGGCGGAACACCTCGGCCTGGGTTTCAGCCGGCACCTGCTGGAGGCGGCGCGGAACATAATCCAGCCCCACTTCCCCCACAAACCGGGTCCGCGTGAGCGCCTGGGCAAAAATGTCCAATTCGCGCGTGTAATCCTGTCCGATATTCCACGGGTGAAAACCCACGGACAGCCGGGGGCTGGCGGGGTCATGAGGGCTGGGACTGGCATCAGGTTGGCTACTGGCTTCGACTCTGCGTTTCTCTTCCGCCTCCAACGCCACGAAGTCAGACGGGGTGAGCGTCTGCGCCACGACCTCCACACCGGCCCCCGCGAGCTCGTCCAGGAACGCGGACCGTGCCAGAGGCGGGAGGAAGTCGTAGTGGTAGTGGGTGTCGAGCAGGGTGGTCATGACTCCGTTGGTGGTTGGCTGTCATCCGCCGGTCCACCGATGCGCGGTGCGAGTGGCGTTTCTTCGAAGCCCACCAGCCGGCGGATCACTTTCCCTGCCAGCATTTGCCCCATGATGGGTGGGAAGTAGCTCATGGTGCCCACGGTTTCGGCCTTGGTGCCGCTGCCTTTGTCTTCAATGTTGACGGGCACTTCGGACGAGTACAGAACTTCCAGCCCGCGGATCCGGCGACGAATGCAGACTTGGCGGATCGCTTTTGCCAGCGGGCAGTACTGGGTTTTGTTGACTTTTGCGAACTTCAGATACGACGGGTCCAGTTTGTTTCCGCCGCCCATTGAGGACACCAGGTGGATACGGTTTTCTGCGCACCACTGCGCGATTTCGATCTTCCCGGTGACATCGTCAATGCAGTCGATGACGTAATCCGGGCGAGGCAGTTCCGCGAACACTTCGCCCAGGTTTTCCCGGTTCAGGGACACGTTGCGGGCGTAGGTGGTGCAGTCCGGGTTGATGTCGGCGACCATCGCTTCCATGACCTGGGCTTTGACCTTCCCTACCGTGGACACGAACGCCAACGCTTGCCGGTTGATGTTGCTTTCCTCGATGACATCACGGTCAATGAGGATCAAGGTTCCCACGCCGCCTCGTGCTAAGGCTTCCGCGCAGCTGGACCCCACTCCCCCGAGTCCCGTCACCATCACGGTTGAGCCAGCGAGTTTTTCCAGGCCTTTATCGCCCAGGATGAGTTTGAGTCGCGCAAAGCGTTGATGGGTCATGTGGTTGCTTCTACCCTTGTCGCTGGTCGGTTATTCACAGGTCTGGCACAGTGTGCGCCTCAACTAGAATAGTGCCCATGTACCGGGGCGAGAACACATGAGCACGCGATGAACCGACGGCAGTTTCATATTGCCTTGGCGCTTGGACTGTGCGTGGGAGTTGCTCTGGCACTTGTGGTCCCCCTGTTTGTCAACACGCCCCGCGCCGCAGTCAACAATGCGATCGAGGACCTCATGTCAGGCACGGTCACACACGAATGGGCGAACCGTTCACCGGGTGATTCGCTCGAATCCGCGGGCCTAGTCGATGGCCTGAGCGTAACACCGCGCATTCAGTTTGACTCCACACGCCGCGATGGCGATGTGGCACACGCGCAACTGTTGTGGACGTGGGATTTTGCTCAACCGATCAGACCGTGGAAGTACCACACGCGCATCACTGTGAAGCGTTTGGGACTGAAGTGGAAGCCCGTAGCGGAAGATTCCCTGGTTGCCCCGGGTCTAAACCTGGGTGACCGGGTGCGCGTGCGGTCACTTGTCGCTGCTCGTGGTGCTATCCGAGGTGCGGGCGGGGTTGCACTCATGGAGGAGGCCCGTGTTGTCAAAGTGGGAATTGAACCAAGGCGGGTCACCGACGTGACGAAACTTGCGGGTGAGCTCCGGTCGATTCTGGACCTTGAGTTGAAGGATCTCGAAAAGCGTGTCGAGTCCACACCTGAAGATCAGTATCTGCACGTCTCGGCTCTCAGGCAGGAAGACTACAACCGCTTAGAAAAGACTCTCCGGCCCATTCCTGGTGTTGTGTTTAGGAAAGGACGCCAACCGATCACGGTCGAAGCAAACTTTGCCACCGAAACCTTGGGAACCGTGGGCCCGGCGACCGCGGAAGATATTGAGAAACTCAGCGGAACGCGTGAAGGCGATACCGTGGGGAAGTCAGGGATTCAAAGGGCATACAACTCGAAGCTCGGTGGCACCCGCGGATTCGCGGTTGAACGGATTCCTGCCGACGCTGGGGAGCTCGATCCTCCCCATGAACTTGTCACCATTCAGAGCGAACCCGGATCGGACGTGTCCACCACACTCGATGTGCGCACGCAAAAGGTAGCGCAGGACGTGTTGAGCTCATCTGACTCACCCGCTTCGCTCGTTGCGATCCGACCCAGCGACGGGCACGTGCTCGCGGTAGCCAACCATGACCCCGCCGGCGCTGTAGCAAACCGTGCGCTCTACGGTCAGTATGCACCGGGGGCCACGTTCACATGTGTGACGGAGTACGCCCTGGCAAAGGACGGCGTGCTCGATTCGCACACGCTTGCTGACTCAGCCAAGGCGTTAGGATTTACGTCCTCATTAAATGGTTTGGACGCGACCGGAGGGCAGGTTCCCCTCATCGACTCGCCCGAAGCGCAACAGGAAGCGTCACGCGGTCAGGGTGAGGTGCTGGCTAGTCCGCTCAATATGGCGACTGTGGCCGCCTCTATCGCTGCCGGACACACGGTTTCACCCGTTCTGGTCACCGAGGACGCCCCGAACGAACCGGCCACTCCCTTAGACTCGCAGGCTGTGAAGGACGTGCGGAAAACCATGCGCGAGGCGTTTACGGACGACACCTCGGGCCAGTGGTTCACGGGCTATGACGGCGATCTTGCGATTTCGGTGTTCGTTGAAGATAGCAACGCCACGTCAGCCGTTCCGATCGCAAAGGATTTCTTCGCCCAAGTGGCGAAGTGATGATCTACGCAGGCGCTTCGCCGGTGGCCAATAACTGCTGGAACTGTTTTTCGTTGAGCACGGGAACTCCCAGGTCTTGCGCCTTGGTGAGCTTGGACCCGGCGTTTTCACCTGCAACAACGTAGTCGGTCTTTTTGGACACTGAGCTCGACGCTTTTCCTCCAGCCCCCACGATTGCTTCCTTAATACCGTCGCGCGTGAAGTTTTCAAGCGAACCGGTCGCAACGATTGTGAGCCCTTCAAGCGTTTGCGGTTGTGCGGATTCTTCCGCAGGCTCATCGGCCATGCGTACCCCGGCTTTGGCCCACGCGTCAACGATGCGCGCGTGCCACTCTTGGGCAAACCAGTCGACCACACTTTGCGCGATCGTCTCACCCACACCTTCAACTTCCAGCAGCTCCTCAACCGTTGCGTTGCGCACCGCTTCCATGGAACGGAAGTGCGCCGCGATGTCGCGTGCCGCCGTGGGCCCCACGTGCCTAATCGACAACGCAACCAGCACCCTCCACAACGGCTGGCCTTTAGCCTTCTCAATCTCATCAAGCATCGCCAGAGTGTTGGCCCGCGGCTGCGACGGCTTCTTCACCTGGCCCTTCTTCTCACCGGACGCATACAGCTCTTCCTTAGTGAAAAAGTACTTAACGCGCTCAATTTCGCCGGTGGGCACACCGTTCTTTTTCACCTCGCGCTCAATTTCAACCTCGCCGAGGTCGTCCACCGTGAGGTCGAAAAGTCCGGCTTCCGACTTCAATGGGGGTTCCCCAAGCGGCTGGGTGAGTGCGAGCGAGGCTTCTTCACCCAGCAACTCAATGTCCAGGGCTGCACGGGATGCGAGATACGCCAAGCGGTTAGCAACCTGTGCGGGGCAGGTTTCCGAGTTTGGGCACCGAAGGTCCTTGTCGCCTTCTTTTTGCTCATACAGTTCCGCCCCACAGTCCGGGCAGTGCGTGGGCATGACAAAGGCGCGTTCAGATCCGTCGCGGTTGGCAGTCACCGGTCCTAACACCTCGGGAATGACGTCCCCGGCCTTCCGAATCACCACGTCATCACCGATCAGCACGCCTTTGCGCTTGACCTCATGGGCATTGTGCAAAGTGGCGCGCGAAACCGTGGAGCCAGCAACCAGAACAGGTTCCATGACAGCGAACGGCGTGACGCGGCCGGTGCGGCCCACCTGAACCCGGATGTCGAGCAGTTTGGTGGTGACCTCTTCCGGCGGGTACTTGTACGCGCACGCCCAGCGGGGTGCCCGCGATGTGTAACCCAGTTCTTCCTGCAACGCGATGTTGTCGACCTTGACCACGATCCCGTCGATTTCGTGCAGGAGTTCGTGGCGGCGTTCGCCGAACTCGGTGATGTAGGCGTGGACGTCGTCTTGAGTTGTGCAGACCCGGAAGTACGGGCTGATGGGCATGCCCCAATCACGCAACAGGTCATACACCTGGGACTGCTGTGTGGGTTCCTGCGCACCCGCGTCGCCCGACTGCCACGCGGCGATCCCGTGGACCAGCATGTGCAGTGGCCGTTGTGCGGTGATGTTGGGATCCTTTTGGCGCAGAGACCCAGCTGCAGCGTTGCGGGGGTTGGCGAACGGTGGCTTGCCCTGTTCCACAAGGCTCGCGTTGAGATCGGCGAACTCGTCGCTGGGGAAGAACACTTCACCGCGGATTTCCACGCGCGCCGGCGGGTTCGTGGCGTTGAGCGTGGTTGGAATGTCCTCAATGGTGCGCACGTTGGCGGTAATGTCTTCACCGGTGTATCCGTCACCGCGGGTGGCAGCACGCACCAACTGGCCGTTTTCGTACAGCAGATTGCACGCAAGGCCGTCGATCTTCACTTCGCTTAAGAAAGGAGTGCCAGCCGGAACGGACTTTGCGACGCGTTCAAACCACTGGTCGAGTTCTTCAACACTGAAGACGTCTTCCAACGAGTACATGCGTGCCACGTGTTGTACAGGCGCGAATGCTTCTGTGTCCGCATAGCCACCCACCTTTTGGGTGGGCGAATCGTCCCTGGCGAGCTCAGGGTACGCGCTCTCTAGGTCCTCAAGCGCGTGAACCAGCTCGTCGAACTCTTTGTCGGAGATCTTAGGGGCGTCGTGGACGTAATAGGCTTCGCGGTGCTCTTCGATCTGCGCAGCAAGTTCCGCGGCCAGCTTTTGGCGTTCAGCCGGTTCAAGCTCCGCTGGGTCTGCAGAAAGCACACGCGAAATGTCTGTCTGTGTCATTCGATCTCCTTGAGAGCCTCACTCAACCGGGCAGCGAGCGCATATCCACCTCGCGCATTCGTATCCGTCGCCTCCTGGGGAAGGAGTGGCGGAATGTCCGTGGGGAACCCGTAACCGGCCACAATCCCCAGCTTAGCCAAGGACGTGCCACTCATTCCGGTTCGGTGCCACGGTTCACGGATCGTATCGACCCACCGATTCACCCGGTCAGGCTTCTCCCCAGCCGAACCAGGGAGACTGAGCCACACCTCGGCGCCGGTGTCTACCGCCTCGGCGAGGGTTTCCCACTTACGCGGGTCCGTGCCCGGTAGCGGAACCACAACACCGCTTGCCCCCGCTTCACGCGCCAGTTGGAGGTGCGGGATCCGCTTCCCGGCAATCGTCACACTGCTCAGTGCCGGCAGCGCCAGGAGCGGGTCTGTGCCCGCGCGCTTGAGGAACGAACCCAGCGCGGCGGTGACGAACTGGTCGGGCAGTGCGGGTAACGAGCGGTACCCGGACACCGTGGGCACGGCGCCGGTGAGGATCGAGTCCAGCGAGCGTTCAACAACCATGATGCGCGGGGTTTGGCCCAGTGCGCGCTCCAGTGAGCTCATGTAGTCGGCCAGCCCAAACGCGTAGGACTGGATGACATCGCGGCGAGCACCCGCGTCGCCCAACACCCGGTTCCCATCCGGCGTGGACAGGTTCCGCACCAGCGTCCACGGGCCGGGCACCGTGAGCATCATGCGGCCGTCAAAACCGGCGCCGTACTCTTCTGCTGCTTCGATGGCGCGGGCGCGGCGAGAGCGAGCGCGGGACTCATCCCGGCCCGCGCCCTTGGCCAGTCGCCACCCGTACGAGGTGAGGTCTACCGGCAGGCCTTCGCACAGGGTCACTGCGAAGCCCAGCAGGTCGCACGCCCACCGGGTTCCGCCCACCGCGGGGGTGCTGGGGTACGGAACTGGTGGGTAGCCGGCGGCGAGTTCGCTGAACGCCACCGAGGCGCCCTGCCGGGGATCTTCCCCCGGCCACGCGCCCCAGCCGGTCGCTAAGAGTTCGGTGTCATGAGACACGCGCTTATGCCACCCGGTTTGCCCGGTCGATCGTGGCCTGTCCCAGCACGCGGGTGCCTTCGTAGATCACCATGGTCTGCCCGGGTGCCACGCCAGAAAGCGGTTCCTTCACCGCAACGTGGAGGGTCTGCCCCGCCGGCCGAGGTGTGGGTACGTTGTATTCGGATTCCGGCGCCTGTGTGACCATGTCTCCCAGCCACACGCGGGCGGGTACGGGTTCGGCGTGGGCGCGGATCTGCACTTCGCAGTCCAGTGCGGTGTCTTCTGAGTCGCCCATGTTCTGCGCTGGCTGGCCACACCATGTGGCGCGGATTCCTTCGAGCCGATCAACCGACAAGGCTTCACGCCCGCCCACCGTGACAGTGTTGTTCCTGGCGTCAATGTCGACCACGTAGCGGGGCTTGCCATCAGCTGCCGGGCGTTCGAGCGCAAGGCCTTTGCGCTGGCCAATCGTGAACGTCATGGCCCCGTCGTGCTCACCCAGCGCGTTGCCTTCTTGGTCTTTGATGAGGCCTGGGCGCATGGGGATCTTGTCAGCCAACCACGCTTTGGTGTCCCCGTCTGGGATGAAGCAAATGTCATACGAGTCGGGCTTGTTCGCCACGGGGAATCCGCGGTCGGCGGCTTCTGCGCGCACATCGGCTTTGGAAGCTGATGCACCAATAGGGAAATAGCAGTGGCGCAGCTGTTCTTCCGTGAGCACACCCAGCACGTAGCTCTGGTCCTTGTTCATGTCCACGCCGCGGTGCAGCTCCGGGTGGCCGTCCTGGTCGTACACGATTTCCGCGTAGTGGCCCGTTGCAACGGCGTCGAAGCCCAAAGCCAGTGCGCGGTCGAGCAGGGCCGCGAACTTGATTCGTTCGTTGCAGCGCATGCACGGGTTTGGGGTTCGGCCCTGCGAGTACTCCGCGATGAAGTCATCGACAATGTCTTCTTTGAACCGCTCCGAGAAATCCCACACATAAAACGGGATGCCCAACATTCCCGCAACACGGTGAGCGTCACGGGAGTCCTCAATCGTGCAACAACCTCGGGAACCTGTGCGCATGGTGCCAGGCATTCTGGACAGCGCCAGGTGAACGCCCACCACCTCGTGGCCGGCGTCGACCGCACGGGCAGCAGCCACGGCGGAGTCAACCCCACCTGACATGGCAGCCAAAATCTTCACGAAGTTTCAGTCCCTTCTGTGTCTGTGTGTGCGCTGGAGGTCTTGCTGGCGGTTTCGCTGGAACCCTCGCCCGCGGTCATCCACGCCGGCGTCGCCGACACCATGCCGGCCTTGCGGGCGTTTTCAACGACCTCGGGCAGTACCTTCAACAGCGCATCGATATGTTCTTCAGTGGTCCCCGGTCCCAGGGTGAACCGCTGGGACGAACGCGCGTTGTCTTCGCTACGCCCCAAAGCTAACAACACGTGGCTGGGCCGATTTACTCCCGCCGAACACGCCGAACCTGTAGCCGTGTCGAATCCCGCCATGTCCAGGCCGAACAGCAACGTGTCGCCCTCGCAACCGGGGAACACAAAGTGGGCGTTGCCGGGGAGGCGGCCGTCACCTCGGGGGCCGGTCAGCTGAGCATCCGGGATCCGTTCCTCAATGCCTGCGATCAGACGGTCACGCAAGCGGGCGATGCGCACCTTTTCGTCGCGGTTTTCCGTAGCCAACCGGGCGGCCGTGGCGAACGCAACAGCACCGGGAACGTCCAGAGTCCCAGAGCGCACGGACCGTTCCTGCCCGCCCCCGTGAAGCACGGGCACCGCGTTGACGCCGCGCTTGAGGATCAGCGCGCCAATGCCCACCGGACCGCCCAGTTTATGCGCGGTCACGGTCATCGCGTCCACGCCGGCTTCGCTGAAGTTCAGGTCAACGTTGCCCAGCGCTTGCACGGCGTCAGTGTGCATGAGCGCGCCGTGAGCGTGGGCCAGCTGGGTGATTTCAGGGACCGGCTGCAGCACACCGATTTCATTGTTGGCCCACATCACCGACACCACTGCGGTGCGCGGGCCGTGGGTTTCGAGCAGTTCTCGGGCCGCATCTACCCGCACCACGCCCTGCTCATCGACAGGCAGGGTGATGATCGTGGCGCCTTGCGTTTCGAGCCATTCCGCAGTTTCCAAAATGGCCGAATGTTCAATCGCCGACACCATGACCACGGGCCGTTCGTGTGGAGCGCCGGTGGTGAGGTGTGCCTTGTTGGCCTGCCAGAAGAGTCCCTTGAGTGCCAGGTTGTCGGCTTCCGTACCGCCCGAGGTGAACACCACTTCCGCTGACTGCGCACCCACGCACTGCGCGAGTTGTTCGCGGGCAGCTTCAAGGCGCATCCGGGCTGACTGACCGGATGCGTGGAGGGCCGATGGGTTGCCGACCTGACGAAGTTCTTCAACGTATGCGTCCAACACCTGCGGTTGAATAGGGCAGGTGGCCGCGTAGTCCAAATAGATGCGCATGAGACTTCCAGTGTAGGTGCTCTAAAATAGTTCGGTGCTCTTCATCTATACAGTTCTCCAGTATGCCGTATGCGCGGTGATCTTCGTGTGGTCGGTCGTGACCGCGCTGCGCAACCGTCATGCCTCTCCCCCGCTGGTGTTGACCACCGCGGGGCTGTTGCTGTTGCTGATTGTGCAGTTCATCATTGGAATCGCTATGTGGTCCACCCAGACTGGCACCGACCCGATCCTGTTCTTCGGGTACGCCCTCACCGCGATTGCCGTTGTTCTTGCCTCCGGTTACTGGGCGTTTGCCGAACTGTCCAGGTGGGGGCCCATGGTCCTGGTAGTTTCGTCGTTTACCGCTTTCATCATGGTTTTTAGGATGGATCAGATTTGGCAATAAGAAAGAACCGTATGGGTGGCGGCGCCAGCGCCGCTGACGGCAAGGCCAAGGTGGCGCAGAGCCCGTATTCGGCCATACACTCTGGCCCGGGCCGAGTGCTCACCGCGGTCTACGGTGTCTTCGCCCTGTCTGCCACCGCACGAGCCGGCTACCAGTTCTACCGAGACTTTCAACACGCACCTCTTGCATACTCGCTCAGCCTGTTTGCCGCTGTCGTGTACGTGGTGGCCATAGTGTGCCTGGTCATTGGCAACAAGGTGACGCACCACATTGCCGTAGCCGCGGTATCCGTTGAGCTCGTGGGTGTTTTGGCGGTGGGCCTACTTTCGGTGCTGCACCCTGAACTGTTCCCAGAGGCCACGGTGTGGTCCACGTTTGGGATTGGCTACGGGTTCGTGCCGTTGGTGTTGCCGTTCGTGGGGCTTTTCTGGTTACTCCGCGTGGGACGCCGAGCCCGCGCCGCAGCTGAATAGGCCACCGAGCCCGGCCTACGTAGACCACCAGCGTGCTCAGCGCAGGCATAACCCCGCGCTAGCGAGCTCCTAGTTCTTTTCAGTGCGTGATTCCAGCAGGAACCAGCCGGTACTCACCGCTTTTGTGTCCTTGCCGTCGCGCACCATGATGGGCACCGAGGTCTCAATCGTGATCTTGTTACCCTTTTCTTCCGTGGTCTTGACCGCTTCAACCGCTTTGGGGAGTGTGACCGCGTATTCGGCCGGCACCTCAAGGGTGAGCGAACACCGGATCTCGCCAAAGCCTACGGCCCCGTCGGTGGTCTTGAGCGCGTGCTTGGCGAGGTTCACGTCCTCGTAGGGCTTGCATTCGGTTTTCACCTTGTCGAACTTGTTGTCGCCCTTCGAGTAGCTGTCCACGTACTTGCGGAAGTCTGAAAACGCATCACCTTCGGTTGTGATCTTGGCGCCGTCCAGGTGTTCTTTCTTGCCGTCGCTTAAGTATTTGGCAACCGCGTCCGAGGTGTCAGAAAGTTTCTTAGTGAACCCACCTGGGGCGAGTTGAGCGGATCCGCCTTCGTCAACTTCGAAACCGGGAACCTGGTCGTCGGGAACGAAAAGCGCTTGCGTGACAGTCCATTCTTCTGTCGCCGACTCCCTGGTCACAAGAAGTGCTTGCGAACCGGCGTCCTTTTTATCCACAGCACCAAAAGCGATGAACCACATGGGGTACTTGTCGAAATTGGGGCTAGCAGCCAAAACAGTTGAAAACCGCGGAGACGACAGTTTGTTGTCGGTTTTGTCGGCAATCGCGACTTCGGCACGCGTCCGCTGCAAGAGTGGTCCGGTCTGGATCTGATCGAGTTTCTTGTGGTCGCCTTTGAGCGCTTCGTCTAGCTGATCCGAATAGCCTTTGAGGAACTTCGACGCTTCACCCTGGCGGATCCCAGGACGCGTGTACTTCTCAATCTCAGGTTGCTGAGGCTGAGCCACTGGCAATCCACAACCACTGAGGGACACTGCCGTCACAACGGCAAGGGAACCTACACCTCGGGCAGTGCGGTTCTTGGAGGCCGCGCGGACTTTTTGGGCGATCCGGGAACCGGCGGACACCTCGGCACCCTTATCCTCACGAGCTACGTTCGTCTTTTTCTTCACGCGAGGTTGCTCGTTCCTCCACCACATGTAGAGCGCGAAAGCCACGGCAAACGCGATGATGGCCAGTGCGATTCCCAGCAAGCAGAACGCCAAGACACCCTTCATTTCTACCGAGATGTTTACGGTGGTGCCGTCGAGGTTAGGGTTATCTCCGGTAGGAGCAATGACGACCGTTTGAGGTTCGCCGTCCACGTCAAAGGTTCGCGAAACGTGGGTGCCTTCTGTGGAGTCGATCCACCAGTCGCGGCTCTGCGCATTCTTGGCCGGTTGGCCCTCCCCTGCTACCGAACGCGTGGTGATGTCGCGGGGGAATTTCACTTCGGTGATTTCTTCGTGCTTGACACCCGTGAGGTAGCTGGACGAGTCCACTCCATTAGCCACACCCAGCATGATGGGCTCATCAGACGTGGCGCTGATTGTGGCCTTAGTTTTGGTGAACGGAATGTTCTGCTGGTCAAACACAACCGCGTACGTGCCGTCAGAGACCTTGTGGGGTTTGGTCTCTGACACATCGTCAAACCCCACAACGGACAGGGCCGAAATAACCAGGATGAGGCTGAGCACTCCAACCAGAGCGCTCAGACCAGATAGAACCAGACGAACCATTAGAACAACGCGCGCATGAGTTTGCCACGCGCTTGAGTCACGCGCGGATCAGATGGGCCAACAGCTTCGAATAGTTCAAGAATGCGTTTGCGGACACGCTCCTTGTCGTCTCCTGCGACCTTGGTCAAGGTAGCGATCAGGCGTGCGAATGCGTCGTCCACGTGACCTCCGCTGATGTCGAGGTCCGCGCACTCAAGGGCGGCGTCGACGTCACTGGGGTCGGCGGCGGCGCGGGCGCGGACCTCGGCGAGGTCTTTTCCACGTGTACGACGCAGCAGTTCAACGCGCGCTAGACCGCTCTTGGCTTCTTCGTCGCCAGGTGTTTCGTTAAGTGCGTCCTGGTATACCTGCGCTGCGCGGTCCAGGTCACCTGCCTCAAGTGCTTCGATGGCTTCTGGGTGCTTGGGGCCAGCGGGTTGCTGGGTAGCTTCACCCGTGACGGCTCGCTTGTTGACACCGGCCTGAGCAGCCGCCGCGAGTAGCTGGTCAAACAGCTGCTTGACCTGTGGTTCGGGGGTCGCACCTTGGAACAGTGGAACGGGCTGGCCCTTGACCAGCGCTACAACGGTGGGAATGGACTGAACACCAAAAGCCTGCTGAATGCGTGGGTTCTTGTCGACGTCAATCTTGGCCAGAACTATCCGGCCGTCGTAGTCCCTGGTCACCTTTTCGATCACCGGCGACAACTGCTTGCACGGCCCACACCATTCAGCCCACAGGTCAATGACAACCGGAACCTGAGTCGACAGCTGGACAACAGCTTCAAATGACTGTTCGTCAACGTCGAACACCAGCGCCGGCACGTTCACCGTGTTGGGGTCCTGAGCAGGCTGGGCTTGTTGCTTAGCACCTGCTGGCGCTCCTGCCTGCGCACCTGCGCCAGCGTTCCGCGCAGGGGTGCGAACTGCTGACAGATCGAGCCCCTGTGATTGTGCTTCTTGTTGCCGTGGGTCGAATACGCCTTCGTTGCTCACCTTGTGACCTTTCCCTGTGAACGTCTAGCTTATCGGTTGCGTGCGGGCGCCTACGCCTACATTCGTGTGCGCGGTGGCCGGCGAGGCACCGTCAGCGTCACTCTTCGTTGTCGCTGTTGTCGCCTTCGTCGTTGCCGTCGCCACCATTGTCACCGCCGTCGTTGTTGCCTTCGTCGTTACTGTCGTTGCCTTCTTCGATCTTTGCACCCGAAAGCACGGAAGTCAGCCCAATCAGGCGTGCTTTTCCTTCGCCCTTAGGAACGATAAACGCGTAGACCTGGCGGTATTCAGTGGTGAGGTTCTGGTCGGTTTCCTTCTTCCCCACGATCTCACTCTGCGGCTTGTCGATCGACAGCTGACCCTTGCGGTCGTCAACCTTTTCAGGCGAGTACGTCACTTTCTGCACAGCCGATCCCACAACCATCGCCGAACCGTCTGCCGCTCTCTGCGCGACCAGTTCGTCACCTCGGCTGTACTCAAACTTCACTTCAGCGTTTCCGTCTTTGAGCGCCTCAGCTGCTTTGCGCTGGCCGTCAGCGGTCTGCTTGCGGAATGGGTCGTCCTCAAAGGACTTGACGTTCTTCGCTTTGCCGCCGTTCTTCAGAATGTCGATGTACGTGTTCACCGCGTCGGTAGGCGTCATGGCCAGACCGTCTGCATCCGGTGGCAACAGTTCCGATCCCTGGCGTGAGTCGTTTACGGACGGGAACTCGCTTCCGCCCAGCATGACGGCTTGGGCCCACACCTTGTAATTGTCCCGAGGTGATTCCTGGCTAAGCACCAACACCTGGGTTTGGTTGGTTTTCTCGTCGAAGGTCACCGCAGAAGTGACGCGGGGCCACGTGTCCGTCGCCGAGGTGAAGTTCACCTTCACACTTTGTGTCGCCAGGGCGGAAGGAAGTTTGAAATCTTTGTCTTTCTTCTTGATGTCGTAGGCGGCTTTGCGCTGTTCGAGGAACGGCCCGGTGGCACGTTCTTCGAGGGCCTTGGTGTCGTTCTTTTCGTCTGCACCGGACACGGTCGATGAGATGCGTTCCAGGATTGAGTTCAACTGGTCATCCGAGATGACACCGCCAGGGCTTTCTGGGGCTTCTTCGGGTTCGGGTTCAGGAAGTTCAGGCCCTGAACACCCGGCGAGCGCCAGACCAGGGACAATCACGAACGCGGTTCCCATCTGGGCGAGCTTGCGACGACGTTCTGCGCGCTTCTTGCGGCGTTCCTTTTCACGGCGAGCGGTGCGGTTGGCCAGGAATGCCAGCACGATACCCAGGATGATGAGGATCGCACCGATCACCATAAGTGGGATCGCCCATGGGGTTGAAGCGGGGTTTGGCCACGAAATCGACAGCTTGCCGTCGACCTGTGTTCTACCGTCTGAGCTCACCACGAATGCGGTGCGTCCCGGGTCTTCTTCCCAGTGCATGCTGAGTTCGGAGTCGCCGGATTCCACCGAGGTGAAGAGGTCAGCGTCGTTCACGGCAGGGGTTTCTTCGTCACCGTCAACCTTTTCAGTGCGAAGCTCCGTTTCGCTTTTCACGCCGGTGACCTTAGTGTGTGCTGCGGAGTCGACCCAGGCGTCGACGTTTTCTTTGCTGGCGCGTGCGATCGAGATGGGTCCGTCGTGTTCTACCTTCAGATCAGCGGCACCGTCGTATAGGTTCAATACGCCAGGCTCAACAACGACAACAGAGCCTGGGTCTCCCAGATCAGCTTGGGCAACGATTTGGTCATCGGGAGCCCAGATAGTCTTTTGGGCAACACCAATCAAACCAGTAATCAGACCCACGACGATCAGGACGCCTGCCAAGGCATAACGCACACTTTCCCCTAACGAAGGCAACAAAGATCGACAACTATTCTATAGAAACATTGAAACCGCAACTCTGAGCGCTAGTTAAGGATTCGCTCGCTGGCTGTCAGGTATTGCCCAGGTGTGGACGAGGATCAACGTCTGGTGGCCAAAGATGCGCCCGCACGTACAATCTAATCGTGGCTATAGACAAAATTGTATGGATCGACTGCGAAATGACCGGCCTTGAACTGGGGCTCGACGAACTGGTTGAAGTCGCTGCGATAGTGACTGACTTTGATCTCAACCCCGTCGACGAAGGCGTTGACGTCATCATTAAGCCATCGCAGCGGGCCCGCGAAAACATGAACGAATTCGTCACCAACATGCACACCACCTCGGGCCTTATTAACGAACTTGACGCCGGAACCACCGTCCAAGACGCGGCCACCACTGTGCTGGACTACATCAAGAAGCACGTGCCCGAGGCGGGAAAGGCTCCGCTGGGAGGCAACTCGGTGGGCACAGACAAAGCGTTCCTGCAGAAACAAATGCCGGAAATCGTGGACTACCTGCACTACCGCATTATCGACGTGTCCACCATTAAAGAACTCGCCAAGAGGTGGTTGCCAAAGGCTTACTTCAACGCACCGGAAAAAACCGGCGGGCACCGGGCACTTGGGGACATCCTCGATTCGATTCAGGAACTCAAGTACTACCGCAACGTGGCGTTCGTCGAGGACGTCACCACCGACGCGGCGATCAAAGCCTCCCGCGCTGTCACTGGCGTTCAAGACGGCGAGGCTCCCTCGCCAGACTCCCAGGCGTAGTCGTAGCCAGCCCAACGTGGGGCGTTTCACACAGCTCCCCCACCTTATTTACAGCTCATCCGCCACAAACGCTCAAAGTGCTTCTTATAATGAGAAGTTGCCCTGTTGTACTTAAGTAAGGTGATTACGTGGACAACGAAATCCCATTGGGAAAGCGTAGAGCGCTTTACCGCTTCTTCGAATTGCTTCCGGCGCTGATGAGCTACGGCGCGTTGGTGTTGCTCGTTGTGCTTTCTGCGATTTCGCCAATTGTGGGTTCTGTTTACGTGTTGCTGGTCGTCGGGTTTATGTTCATCCGCGGTGTGCGCGGTGCATTCGACCTGGTTCGCGGATACAACAGGTACAAGCGTTCGGCGCGCGTCGACTGGGGGTCGCGCCTCACTGACATTGGCTTAACGCTCGACGGAAAGCGCGTGCCACCTAGCCCGCCTGGGTCGTTTAACGTACACCGTCACCGGGAACTGCTCGACCTCATGAAGAGCAACCCGGAAGACTACATCCACCCCAACGACATTGTTCACGCAGTCATCATCGCGGCCTACAACGAGTCGTATGAGGTCATTGCACCCACGGTGCGTGGTTTGCAGTACACCACAACGCCGGGAGAACAGCTGGCGATCTTCTTCGCATATGAAGAACGAGGTGGTGAAGAGATCGAGCGGACCGTCAACCGGTTGAAGGATGAGTACGGGCACAAGTTCCGTGAGTTCGAACTGATCAAGCACCCGCGTGACCTCCCCGATGAGATCGCCGGTAAGGGTGCGAACATCACGTACGCCGGCTACCGGGTGCAGGAGTGGGCGGACGAGCAGGGAATCGACTACTCAAACGTCATTGTTACAACCCTGGACTGTGACAACAAGCCGTACGAAAGCTACTTCGACTACGTGTCGTATGAATACATTGCTGATCCTGAGCGTAAGCGCCGGTCCTACCAGCCCATCGCGTTGTACTTGAGCAACATTTGGGATGCTCCAGCGATTACGCGCGTTATTGCCTCAGCTAACTGCTTCTTTAACTTAACGACAACGGTACGCCCGTTCGCGTTGCGTAACTTCGCGTCGCACTCGCAGTCGCTGGACGCGTTGGTGGAGATGGACTTTTGGTCCAAGCGCACGATTGTTGAGGATGGTCACCAGTACTGGCGTTCCTACTTCCACTTTGGCGGGGACTACAAGGTCACCGCGATTCACGTGCCCATTTTCCAAGACGCCGTTCTGGCTGGAACGCTTAAGCAGTCCATTGTGGCGCAGTTCAAGCAGCTTGCGCGCTGGTCGTATGGAGCGTCTGATGTGCCGTATGCAGCACAGGGAATTGCTGATAAAAAGGCGCCGTTTTGGCCGGCAGCCGTGCGGTTCTTCATGTTGCTTGAAGGGCACGTGACGCTGGCGTGTGTGTCCATCATCATTGCGTTCGGTGGTTGGGTGCCTGTGATTGCGCTCCTGCAAAGCGGTGGGTCGAAGACGTCGTTTGTTGCCAACATGCCGTTTGTTGTGGGTGTGATCCAGCAGGTGGCGATGATTTCGCTGTTGGTGTCCATGCTGGTGTTCTTGTCGATCTTGACACCTCGGCCGGTGCGTTACGGTCGCATGCGGTCGTTCATGATGATTGGGCAGTGGTTCCTGTACCCGTTCACCATCATGACGTTCAACGCTTCGACTGCCCTTTACTCGCAGGGTCGGTTGTTGCTGGGCAAGTACCGCGAGAAGTTCGATGTGACCGAGAAGTCGATCGTTGCCGATGCGGACTCTGACCTGGCGACCGCGCAGATGACTTCGGCCGGCGCGCACCGACGTGCCTCGTTGCTTGCACGAAACGAACACGACTCTGGGCGTGATTCTGCGCGGGGTTCTGCGCAAAGTGAGCAAAACAGCGCAAAATAATGCGCCGTCATGCTCACTTTGCGCTGTATGAACTTACGCGCGGGCGCGCAACTCAGACAGCGTGACGAACTCGTAGCCTTGCGAGCGTAGTTCTTTCACGATGTAGGGAATTGCGCTGCGAATATTTTCGCGTCCGTACCAGGGATGCAGGATCATGATGTCGCCAGGTTTCGCGTGTTTGACGGCGTAGTTGACGATTTCGGTGGTGGACTGGGGCTTGCGCCGAGTGAAGTCTTCAGGGTGGTTGCTCCACATCACTGTGGTGCGTTCATGGGCACGCAAATACATGGGAAGGACCGCACCCTTCTTACCATAAGGGGGCCTGAAATGAACGGGGCCGTAATAGCCCGCTTTACGGATCAGGGCGTCTGAGGCCGAGAGTTCCTTGGCCACCGTGGTGTATGAAACACCTAGCATGGGGCGGTGGTTGAACGTGTGGTTTCCTAGCTCATGGCCGTGGTGTGCCAGTTTGCGCCCGTATTCCGGGTACTTTTCCATAGCTGAGCCAATGACAAAGAAGGTGGCGTGAACATCGAGTTCGTCGAGCATCGAAACGATTTGGTCGGTGTGTTCATCCGGACCGTCGTCGAAGGTGAGCGCGATGAGCTTCTTTTCAGTGTCTACGTGGTTAATGAGTCCGCCAAAAAGCTGGTAGTTGCGCGATGTGGAGATTTTCTCCATTGCAATCGGAATAGAAACTGCCAGGAGCGACAGTAAGGCAGCAATGGCCATGACGCGCTTAGCCCAAGCACGCGAACGCACCCCAAAGTGCGGGTGGTAGATCAGGCGAAACAATCGGCTCACACAATTAGCCTAACGGCATGAGGTGCGGTGTAAAGGCGAAGGGGTTACTGACGGCGCAAAGTGAGCGAAACTGCGCATTATATTGCGTAGTTTCGCTCACTTTGCGCTGTCTTGCACAGACGGCAGAGATCGCCGTCGACCCGCTTGGCGTGGCGAGACACTCCACGTGTGGTCAGTCAGAAACGATGCGTGTGGGCGCTCCAGAAAGACTGATCACCATGCCTAGCGGGGCCTGTTTCGCCCCGTGGAGCATGTGGCTGAGCGCCCGGATGGGCGACTGTGCCTGTTTGAGTCGTTCGAGCCAGGGCTTCCAGGCTTGGGCCTCGAGCCGAAAAGCTGGACATGGTTCCTGGTACCACTGTTTAAACAGATGACCATGCGCTTCTTCATCTAGTTCGCCCTTCTTTCGCGCACCTGACAACAGTTCAGCGAGCAAGAAGTAGCGGAGCGGGGTGAAGCCGGCTCCGTGCAGTTCTTGGGCCGTCTCCTTCCACACTTGAGGGGCACGGGTTCCGCCGTTGACGATTCCGTCTGCGATCAGCGTCATAACGGTGGCTCCAGGGAACCAGGGGCAGTAGTCGAGCATGTAGCGAGACCACAGTGGGCGATCATCTTCAGGGACGGCACCCCATCCGTCCGAGGGTTTGCGGTGGTTAGATGTGCTAGCACCTACGCCATTTCGGTTTTTAGACATGAGAATGTTCCTTACCAGATCCCAGCGTGCGCGCACGTGGGTATCCATCGACTTGCATGAACGGTTGTTCGTGCCGGTTCTTCCCCTGGGGCACCCCGCTCGGTGGAGAGGGTTGCCGTGCAGCCAGCCAGGTACTGAAAGCTACAACTCTTGAACCTGCAAAGAATGCACCCCGGATCAGAGGGCGTTCGGGCAGGGCCAGTCACAATCTGTCACAGGCTTTTGAGCATTAACCCGAGTTTTTGTGGGCAAAGTGTGGGCACAGCAGCCCACGAACGTGAAAAGACCCTCAGGAACCTTGATTTCTAGCGGTTCCTGAGGGTCTGAGAGTGGGGTGGCTAACGGGACTTGAACCCGCGACCCCCGCGACCACAACGCGGTGCTCTACCAGCTGAGCTATAGCCACCATTACCGTCGTGCACAGACAGCAGAGATAATCTTAGACCCGCTCGCGCACCATTTGCAAATACGTTCACGGAGTCACGATTCAATTAAACCCGGTAACAGTTTGGCGAAAGCAACACGCTTACAACAAAAAGATAGCTAGGCTTTAAGAACGCTTTCCCACTTGAAGAAATCGAGGTCCCATTTCTATGCCACGTGTTGAGGTGACTGTCGACGCCGACCGCACGGCGCATCTCACGCTCGATGGGACCGAGCAGAGCTTCCCCGACCTCGGCGCGGCGATGAGCGAACTCGCACGATACGCGCGGCACAAGCAACAGCCGGTCAACATCTCAGTACAAGACGGCGACACCTCACGCGACCTCACCTTCACACCGGAAGGGCGACTGGCACCCAGCGGGGAACCACCTCGGGCGTCCAATAAGCCAACCCACCCACCCAAACCACAACAACCGCCAGCGCAACCAACTGTGGCGGCGGAACCAACAGAACCAACCCAACCAATCACCCCTCCCCCGCGCGGCAACTGGACTGACAGTACGCCTGCCGGCCGACCGGACAGATTCTCCGGGCCCGCGCCACAGGCTGCACCGGCCGCAACGGCAGGCGCGGGTGGAGGTAAGACCCAGGGGGCACCTCGGGCAACAAATGGGGCAAACTCAGCACCAGTGCCACGGCCCACAAAAGCGCCACGCAAATCAAAGCGTGGGCTGACAATCCCAGGGATCGTGTTGGCGGTTCTGCTCGTGGGTGTGGTTGCGGCGTACTTTGCGCCACATTTCATCGGGTCGCCGGACAATGGTTCGCCACAAAGCATCGAGTCGGCGGGAGGTCAAAACCCCACCGGACTGCGTTCGGTGGAAGACCAGCGAGAGCCCGTGCCCGGTTTTGGCCAGCAAGCAGCCTGGGAGCACAAAGTGCCGGCCGGGGCGTCCGTGACCGCATCAGACCGAGGTGTGCTGATCATCGACGGGAAAAAGCTCACAGTTCTGGACCCCAGTAACGGAGAGACGAAGTACGAATCCACCGCTGACGGGCAGCTGGAGTTCGCAGTGGACACCCACATTGAGTCCAAGGCTGCGCTTGTCTGGCGTATTGGCGATACCGCGCACGCCCTGGTCGATGGTGAGAAGGACACACGCGAATACAAGTTGCCGGAGGGTGCGCGAATGTCATCGGCCGGGACGCACGTGCTGATTAAGTCAGGTAACCAGTTGTCGACTTTCGGCATGGACGGACTGAAACAACTTCCCACGCCTGACCCGGGATCCACCCCAATGGCGCTCGACGGTGATTCGCTTATATCCGCGAGATTTGCCGGACCGCTTTCGGTGACGAACGTGGAAAATGGCGAGGTGAAGAAGGTTGAGCTCGAAAAACCAGATGAGAACCTCCACGTCATTCGCTGGGTGAGCGCGGGGCACGGAAAAGTAGTCACGTTGTGGGGTGAGGCCGGTTCGTCTGTTTCCAGTGGGCACAGAATTCAAGTGGTCGTTCACCAGTTGGATACCGGGAAGATCGCCTCAACAGTGGCAACAAGCACCGATGCTGTTGGCGAGGCGAACTGGGTGCGCGGACAGGGATACCAGCTGGCCACGTTCGGCCCATACATGTTCTCCATGGATGACGGGCTACTTGTGCAAGACGGTACTGTAGACGATGTTGCCTTTAACGAACCGCGTGGCAACATCACCCCCGCCACAGTGAACGGCACACAAGCACTCATCGCGAACAACGTGGCGTACAAATCAAGTGCGAAACTATTAGCAGTCGGCAAAGACGAAAGCTTCGCCATTGTGCGTAGCAATCCAGACACAATCAGCGGATACACCAAATAAAACGGCGCGGACCACGTCGAATTAGGTAGCATAAATGACCGGAAGAACCACACGGGCAGGAAATGTTTAACATGCGGATTACAACACTATGTGCCACAGCGTGCGTCGCTGTGATGCTCGGTGGTGCGCCCGCACTTGCAGCAACACCACCTCCCGTTGACACCACCTCGGAAACGCATGCGGAACCGAGCCCGGGGCCTAGCCCTGAAGCCAGCCCTGCTCCTGAGCCGGAGGCTAGCCCTACGCCTGAGCCGGAGGCCAGCCCGGATTCTAGTTCTGAGGCCAGCCCTGCTCCAGAGCCGGAGCCGGTCACGAATGCCGAGCCCACGCCAGAACCGACGGACACGCCGACCTCAGAGCCGACGCCTACTGCGGAGCCGACCGCCGAGGCCAGCCCGGAACCTACAGACGCGCCAACTTCCGAGCCGGAACCAACACCCACCTCGGAACCAACAAAGAAACCTGACTCCACAACGGAGACAGAAACTGGGCCGGTACCTATCGTTGAGCCCACCCCCGACCCAGCGGACGAACCCTCCGAGGAACCCTCAGACGAGCCTTCGGAAAAGCCCTCAGACAAACCTGCAGAAGAACCCTCAGACGAGCCTACTGAGGAGCCGAGAAAGCCCGTCAAACCTTCGTCGATGAAGAACCGCGGCGAGTGGTACCAGGTGTATGTGGACGGCAAACCCGCAACTGAAGGAAGCACGTTCAGCGCGGTCGAGCGCGCAAAGGACGGGTCGGTGAAGACGCACGACTTCATCATCGGCGAGGATGGCAGAGTCTTCCACGTCGATACCAGCAAGCCTCAGAATAGAGGTGAACAGGTCGACCCGCGGGTTGTGAAGCTGAAGGTCGAAAACGGGTCGGTGGAGTTCATCAATGAACCCACACCTGAGCCTCCAGCGTGCCCCACACCAACACCGAGCCCCACGACTCCCCCAGACGATGGCCGAACGCCACCTGGAGACGACAGCGATGACCAGGAGCCACCTCGGCCGAATCCGCCTATTGACGAGCCACCGGTAACAGAACCACCCGCCAATGAACCGCCCGGGCAGATTCCGCCGGGTGAAGACGAGCGTCAGCCAGGCGAGCGTCCAGATGGTCAGGACGGTCAGGGTGGCGACCAGAGTGCCGACCAGGACGGCCAGGACGGCCAGCACAAGCCGGATGACAAGAACAAGGACGGCGAGGATAAAGACGGCGACCCGGATGCCAACGACCGTACGCAAGACCCGGACACAGGTAATGGTACGGTCCCTGGTCAGGCGGGAGCGGACTGGGCGCCAGGTAGCTCGGGTGATGAGCAGACTCGAGCGCCGGACTATTCTGACCCGGTGCCACGCAACCCCAACGACGCGGGCGAGGAGAGCCAGGACGTCATCGCGGGCCCCGAGCCGTCGCATGAAAACCACACAAGCGCGTCCGCTGAGCCTTCTAAGAGTGGAGAGGCCAAGAAGGCTGACTCTGCCAGCGACGAGGACGGGTCGTTCCCGTGGTCGCTAGCGGTGTTGCTGGGAGCCGGTGTCATTGGACTTCTGCTGGCAGTGTTCATCTTTGCGCGTAGAAAGTCGTCCCAGGACTGAGCGCCCTAGGTTTCGTGCGCGGGGCAACCGTGCACTGTAGGCCCGGCGTTCGTGCACTACACTGGTAAGGCTGAAAGTTTAGGAATTGACCGGGTTGGCTTTCGCTGTGGATTTTGCGGCCGAGGTGGTTATTCCCTGCGTTGTCAGGGCGCGTTGCATAGATGAGGGACGATGGGGCGACACTCCAGTAAACGTGGTGGCGCGAAGCGCAAGCGTGTGAATATTAATGGCTACATTGCGCTTGTGCTTGTGGTCGTTGGTCTGGGTGTTTTGTTGTACCCGGTTGTGGCAACGCAGTGGAACAATTTTCAGCAGAGCCGGGCGGCGGCTGAGTACTCCAAGTTAGAGAAGGATGCACCGCCAGAGGCCCTGAATGAGGCGTGGGATGAAGCGCAAACGTATAACAAGAAGCTGGGTCAGATCAGCGTCAGTGATGCGTGGACCACGTCTGACGATCAGGACTCCCCTGAATATAAGCGTTACGAACAGTACCTGTCTGTTCTGGACCAAACTGACGCGATGGGGCGTATTGTGATTCCGTCGATCGACTCAGACTTGCCCATCTATCACGGCACGTCAGAGGAAGCTCTCACGCGAGGTGTGGGCCACCTTTACGGCACCGACTTGCCTGTCGGTGGCACGGGCAATGGTGAAGGACGACACGCTGCCTTGTCAGCTCACACAGGGTTGCAGGACGCGACCATGTGGGACAACCTCGACAAGGTCCAGAAAGGGGACGCCTTTTACATTGCTGTTGGTGGAAAGAAACTCAAGTACTTGGTCGATGACGTCACGGTAACGGAGCCTTCAGATACTAGTTCAATTAAGCGCGAAAAAGGCAAAGACCTGGTCACGTTGATCACGTGTACCCCATACGGCATTAACACGCACCGCTTGCTAGTTACAGGGCATCAAGTACCTATGGAGCCCAGTGACGATTCGGTGTTTGACGGGTCTGGTATGCAATGGCAATGGTGGATGTGGGCGATTCTGGCTGCGGCGGCACTCATCGTGTTGCTGGTAATTTATTGGTGGCGCAAGTACCTGCGTAGCGCTAACAAGGGTGCGGATGACACTTACGCCGAGGCTGGTGTAGCTGGCAGCTCTGACGAATAGACCGGTTTACTCTACAACCCTCGATGCAGAGTGTAGAGTAAACACCTATTTTGTTCGTTTTGTTCACGTTTTCGGCCCAAAAACGGCCCGTTACTCTACACCCCACACGAAAGTGAGCTGAGCTTTGTAAAGAAACGAGACAAACCGCCCAAACCTCTCACTCGGCAACTTTCCGGAAACGCAAAGACCCGCCCCCGTTTAGGGAAACGGGCCACAGCGTGTAACCGGGTCAGCTACGAACCGGACGCATGGTCACAACATGGTCACAACCTGCAACGGCGCATCCAAAGCGCACCACCGCAGACCAACACCAGGCCGCCCAAACCCCAGGCCAACACCCCGTGACCGCCCGTCTTGGGAAGCTTTCCCGACGCAGTGTCTGCGACAAGCATCAACATGGAATCGCCAGATCCTGATGTTCTAATTTGCGTGTTGCTATTACCCACTGTAGAGATTTTGTATGCGTTGGCGTCCTTATCAAACGCAATCTCAAAGGGAACTGGCTTTGGCAAAAGATTCAGACCATTAGGCGCTTTGGTTTCGACCAAGAAGAACGTACCTGTCGTTTTCACTTCAATTGATTCTTGACCTGGCTTAATGGTGTAGAGCGGTTTTCCTGCGCTGAAGTCTGGCTTGCCGTCCTTCGACGGATAGATCTCAAAGCTCGCGCCACCGAGTCCCGACAGTTCGACAATGTTCCCGTTCTGGTACTCAGCTTTCTTAAAGGTCAGTTTTCCAGGCGGTGTTTCAGGTGTTTTGTAATTATCAACCACACAGGACACGCGCGACAGCACCTTGTCTTTCTCGTTCATTCGCACTTTAAAGCCGAACTCGCCATCATTTTGAACATCAAGTGGCGTGGTTTTGCCATCGCGGGTTTCCTGACAGACGGCATTCTTGCTATCACGTTTAAACAGCGTATAGCCTGCCTGCTGTGTTTCGGTTAGCGTAAGATCCTGCGCCGTTTCACTCTGGATTCCCCAGCGTGCGGTTCCCTTGTCCCCTTCCCTCCATGAGGTGGCTTTGCGCCACTGGGTGACGAGTTCACCATTTCCAGGATCAATGACCTTTTGGCCGTTAGCCGACAGGGTGAACTCCCAGCCTGGCTCACCATCGGACAAAACCTTGCCGTTCTCATCGACGATGCGCTTCTTGACGATCACTTCGCCACCGCACTTCTTGGTTAGGTCCTGAGCGATCGACTTCATCTGAGCGGCCAGTCCGCTGTAGTTCTTGACTCGAACAGTATCTCCTTCGCCGGAGATGTCTTCGCCCATCAGCTTCACGTCACGTGTACCGTACGTCCACCTCGATTGATCGAGAGTGACCGTCTCCTGCCTCCCATTAGGCAGGCGCTCAAACACCTGAAGGGTCTGGCTGCCGGCCGCGTCGTACGCCATTTTCAGATTCGCCAAAGTGTCGGTGCCGATGTAGTTGGCGTGTATAGCCTTCGGGATATCACTTCGAATTTTGTAATACAAACCTGGAGCTTGACCCGGATCTGCTGTCCAGGCAATGCGCTTGGCGTCTTTGAGCACCAGATCATTCGTCACAACAGGGCGTTGGCTGGTTCGACCACCAAGTGTCAGGTCGACCATGAGCGGAACAACGCGCGTACCAGAAGCTTTGAGCTCGTTCGCTGCATCAATTGCATCGTTAAGTGCACTTGCCTGAACGAACTCTCCACCGATTCCTTTGCTCTTGATCGTGGACGACATGGTAGGCATACCATCCGTAATGAAATAAACCACGTCATAGTTTCCAGCTTTGACCTGCTGCAAACCAGCTTGCCAGTTCGTCGCACTATTGTTCGCGTTATAGTTCCAGTTCGACACCACGCGTTTAGCTTGTGTGACCCCGTCTTGCGTCAGCATGGAAATGTACGGCGGGTTATTGCCGTGCGTGGAGCCAGGGGCATTCGCCGGTGCGGAGCTCGCAAAGTTGTAAAGACCGAGTTCAGCGGAAGTGCCAGCGAGCGCGTCGATAAAGGCGTTTGTAGCTTTCTTCGACTCATCGAAACCGTTCGCATTGTCCGCGTAGCTCAACGACGTCGACAGGTCAGCGACAACCGCGATGCGCAGGCCACAGCTCATAGGAATTTGAGGGTTTGCAACGCGCCCGTGAACCCATTTCGCTCCGTCAGGCGGTGAAATGATACCTGGGTCAGTGGGATCTGAAGACTTCGTCCCGTAAGCGTCGAGCTCAACTTCCAGCTTCTTGTTCTGAGCGAGGTTGTTGGTGAACGTGAACACTGCGTCTTTGGGCAGAAATGCCGAGTCGACCTGCTTACCGTCCTTCACTGGCACGACATCCATCGTGATGTAGCCGTCGCCGATATTGACGTTGCGCTTCTGCAGCGTCACGCCGTCTTCGATCTTGTCGACCGTCAGCTGATAATGCTGCGGGTCGAGGAACGTAGCGTCGGTTTTAATGCGCACCGTGATGTAGTTCAGCTTCGCGTCCTCACCGACTCTTGCTGTAAACGTGTCGGGCCTGTTTGGGGCAACCGGGTCACCCTGCAGTGAGAATCCATGTCCAGTGGCTTTGAATGTGCGACCGTCTGGCGGTGGGGTGGGATCACCCGAGCAACTTTTCACCTGGCCACTCATGTTGAACGACCACTCAGTCGTAGCTCCAGAAGCAATCTGGTAGCCAGACTGTGCCTTGGCCGTGACCTTGACGGTGGCGGGCTTTGTCCCCTCGAAGAAATGCTGCCCGGCAGATTCCTTCTGACCCCCAATGTAGTAGTCAACACCCTGTGTGCCAGGAATGTTGATGTAGCCCTTTTCGACACATTGAGGAGCAGTGGCAGGATCTACCGCTGTGGGCGCTGCCGGCGTCACGGTTTTGTCCGACGGATCCGGAGTAGGGGTTGGAGTCGGCGTCGGCGTGGGTGTTGGTTGAGTCGGAGTCGGAGTGGTGCCGCCCACGGTGCCCTTCGGGGTTATTGAGACCGTGCCCTTTTCCTTGGGATAGTTGAAACTCAAGTACAGGTCGATCTTGTCACCCTTTTTCAGGGTGGTGTTCAGGCCGCTGACCGTCTTGGAATACGGCAGCTTTTGAGACGAAGCAAAAGTCTCGTTCTTCAGGCTCTTTCCGTTCACCATGAGGTCGTACTCAAGCAAGTAGTAGTTGCCGGTGACGTTGAAGTCGAGGCTGTTCATTGTTGCGTCAGCGTCGACGGTGAATTTGTAGGTGTTCTGTGTAGCAGTGTTCGAAAAGTCCTGTTTCGCTGGGCTAACAGGAATCGCCTGAGTCTGCGCCTGCGCCGGAGTGGCACCTGGAATTACTGCGAGCGCGTTGGCGATGAGTGCTGCCAGCACGGCGAACACAGCCAGCAGGCGTATAACCACGTGCTGTTTCTTCGACAGGCGGAATGGAAGTGCGTGCATCATTTCTTCCCACCTTCAGACTTTCTTTTACTCACAAGGATGATGATGAATCCGGAACCAATGAGACCCGCGGCTACCAGCACAAGCACTGCCACCTGGGCACCTGTGACGGGCAGTGGTTGGTCGCTCCCCCGGGGCTCATCCCCCGGCTTTCCTGGAGGTTCCGGTGTGTCCGTTTCCGGTGACTGCGGGGTTGGCCCCGGTGGTGGGGTCTCATTTTCCCGAGGCGGTGGCGGAGTTTCCGCGGGTGTGTGTGTTTTGGCGACGATGACACCTTCAACCGGGCTGGTTCCCTTTGAACTTCCGTAGAAAGGTACGGAAACGAGGAATGAGTTAATAGCCCGGTAGGAGTCATTGGGAACAGATGACGTGACCAGGTAGATACCCTTGGGCAACCCGGCGAACTTCACTGTCCCGTTTTGATCAGTGGTTTTGCTGAAGGACCGGTCTTTGGGCCACGACGAAATCTCGCCAATAGAGGCACCTTCAATACGGCTGCGGTCGTTTTCATCAGACGCTGACACACCTCGGAGGCGGTCCAGGTGAATGGTCACACCAGCTACTGAACCACGCGGTGGCGTGTGATCATCGTTTGGGTTTCCAGGACTGAGCGTGATTTTTATGATGTTGGTTCCGTCGCCGTTTGCAGTTTCTGGACTTCCCACGACTTTTGCACCAAAAGCAGCACTGGCACCTGCCGTGCTGAAGGCAAAAACCATAGAGCACGCGACAAGAAGCAGCGCGGTCAGTTTCCGCAATGACACTGCATTTTTCTTCATCGTTGCTTACCTACTAAAACTATCTACCCGTTTGTGAAGACGGTGTTTCGCCTTCGTTCGGCTCACTGCTTGGTTCCTCGTCAGCAGTGGTGCCTGCTTCGGCCGTCGAAGCTGTTCCCGTTTTGTTGTCGTTGCGGCGCGTGGCATTCCGCTGACGCCACAGCCACCATGAAAAAGCGATCGCGATCGTAATGGCAACCGCTACCAGTGCGTACATCCACCATTGCCAGTTCGACGCATGGTTCTGATCGAAGACAGTGTCTTCAGATTCGTCCATGGGCACTTGGTGGCCTCGGACCAACAGTCGGTGCGAGTTGATCCCGTACGGCGTGCAGGTGATCAACGTGATGTAGTCCTGTCCTTCGACAGCACGTAGATCATCCGTTTCGTCTGGACGAACCACCTTGATCTGGTCGACTTCGTACTTCAATTTGTGACCGGACACTTGCACATAAAAGACATCACCTTTCTGCGCTTTGACGAGGTTGTCGAACATGGTGGCGTTCGACAATCCAGTGTGTCCGGTAATGACTGAATGAGTTCCGCTTCCCCCAACCGGCAGGTCCGATCCATAAAGGTGTCCCAGACCGCGCTGCAACGTATCGTCTGCGGTCCCGTGGTACACGGGCAAATCTGCGTCGATGGCCGGAAAGATGAACCGCGCCATTGCCTCGTTTTTGTTCAACTGGTCCAAGTAATAGCCGTACTCGGGGTTGTCGGGGTGAATGCGGTTGAGCCATGGGTCCAGAATTGGTCCAGTGGTGCGGCGCTCATTGTAGTTGTGCGCGTCTTCCCACTTTTTGTCTTTGACTTCTTGAGGCACGGACTTTTCGAGCTTTGCGTATTCTTGCGCAGCTTTCGAAGTTCCGTAGTTGTTCCATGCCGTGGATACTACTGGGTACATCATCACCAGTAGCCCCAGAATCACCACGATGGCAGGCATGAGCAAAAGGTTCTTCTTTGCTTTGGCAGTCTGCCGTTTTGGTGCAACTCGCTTCAGAGTTGACGCTGAGTGCTTGCCCACGGAAAGGTCCCTAAAGATGTCATGAAAAGTGGAGTGGACGGGATAGTACGTGCATTACCGCACGTACTATCCCGTGCGTCAGAGTGCCGTGTTGGCCCCTGATGTGCCCGAGGTGTTACTCGGCCTGCGCTTTCTTTGCGTTGCGGCGTGCGAACCACACACCGGCACCGGCGATCAGGGCACCGATTGCACCCAAGATTCCGACACCGGCTCCACCGGTCATTGGCAGGTTCGGGGTGTCTCGCTTGATGTTGTCGATCTGGGATACGAGGGTGACTTTGTCGTCCCCTTCGTATTCACCAGTCTTTGCGATGTTTTCACGGGTGAAGTCGATCACCGTGACGTTTTCCTTCGGAAGTTCGTAACCTGCTGGAGCTTTGGTTTCCTTCAGGCAGAACTTCTTGGTCGCCGGTGCTTCCTTGTTATCTTCGAAGTCCGTGACGTGCAGACCGTCAATGCTGAAGGTTCCGTCAGCACCGGTGGTCCACTTGGAAACGTTCTTTACGGTCACCTTTGCGCCGAGGTCAGAGGCCGAGGTGCACTGGTAGAGCTCGAATTCAGCGCCTTCAAGGACCTTGTTAGCTTCCTTGCCGTCCTTCTTCACGACCTTGAGCTTGCCGTGGTAGGTGACAACTTCATTGGTCTTGTTTTTGACTTCGTTGCCGGTGTTCGGGTTGTTGAAGATGACGTCAGCCTGGTTCTTCAGTTCCGTGGTGTCGCCGACTTCCTTGCGCTTCGTTTCGAAGGTCAGCGAGAGCTTGTCGCCAGACTTGACCTTCGCTAGACCGGCATCGGTCAGCTTGACCACAAGCTTGTTGCCGTTTTCAGCAGGCTTGTTGACCTCGTAGTCACCGGCCTGAAGAACAGTGTTACCGGTCTTGACCTCGGTCACCTTCTGGAAGTCGAGGCGCTTGTCCAGCTGGTCCTCGAAGCGGAAGGCGGTCAGCTTTTTTCCTTCGCCCCACTTAGGAGCGTCTGCGGTGATGGTGTAGGTGTAGGCGTCCTGGATGTTCTTGTCAGCATCCTTAACGGTCTTCTCGGTCTTGGTTTCCGAGTTCTTGGGGTACGCGATGACGTCGTAGTTCCACGCGTCCGAAGCTTCGTTCACCATAGGGATAGAGACGATGAAAGGAGCACCGGAAACAATCCCATCAGGGGTCTTTGTTTCTTCCACCAGGTAAATGCCCAGTGGCAGGTCCGAGAACTTGGCTTCACCCTGACCTGATGTTGTCTTTTCATAGGTCGTGGTGGTCTTATCGGTGTCCTTGACGTCAGCTGCGGTCTTCGGGAACTTAGTCCAGTCACCGGTCTGGAGATTGAAGTTCAGCTTAGTGATTTTGTATGTAACGCCTGGAAGTGCCTCACCCGGCACATTCTGCATTTCCTTACCGGTTGCTTCAGTGTTGGATTCATCGCCCTTCTTCTTGAAGAGAGTCAGCGATCCCTTCTTGCTGAAGTCAATGTTTGCTTTTGCAACCTGGGTTGGGGCAGGTGCAACAGGCTGGGCGAGGACAGCCGGAGCAGACACACCCATCGATAGGCCCACAACGGCCGCAACTGTAACCGCCCGTGCGGTTCGCGAAAACGTAGTCATGAAGATAGATCCTTTACATGAGTTGTAAATGAGGCCTCAGCCTCAGCCTTTTCTGGCGATCCACTCCCAGCGTCCACTGCGCAGAAATTTATCGCTTAGTGAATCGCACGCCACAAACATACACCAACTTTCAGCTTTTAATGACTTTTTTCGATGAATTTCAAAAAACTGCTGAACAACCCACACTCTCGTCAAATGTTCAATAACTCCCTTATTAAACTCTCAATTAACTAACACGATCACCCAACTAAACCAATCAAAAGTTAAATTAGTAACGAGGCCTTTGAGTGGAATACTCGAATAGTCAATTAAACATTGAATTTGATGCTGTGGTGGCCCGCAACCTCATCACTTGGCATTGATCCTGACCGCATAGCCCTGTCTCTAGACGTTAATTTCTACGTACTTCGACGAGCTGTTCAGACAAAGCGGTCGAGAGCCCACTCTAGAAACCGATTACCCAACAACGCTCGAACAAGGGTGGTGAGGAAACGCCTATTTTGTTCGTTTTGTTCACGTTTTCGGCCCAAAATCAGCCAGTTACCCACCACAACAATCGAAACGCAGCTCGCCTGTGGTGGGTAACTGGGTTGCAGCACAAAAGGGAACGATGACCCGACACACCAACACCCCAAAACACAAAAAGTCTCGGGACATCGAGTGAACGATGTCCCGAGACTTCACA
>ERZ1031273.75-NODE-75-length-54299-cov-8.309693_pt1 | contig 54299 bp, 56 predicted proteins | sample MGYA00516575_ERZ1031273 | MGnify/ENA primary metagenome ERZ1031273 (study PRJEB33718, sample SAMN03159816) | human skin metagenome | collected 2014-02-25 | study: EMG produced TPA metagenomics assembly of the PRJNA266117 data set (Human skin bacterial metagenome and... | reverse complement strand
CGAGATCAGCCTCGGTCTCGTGGGCTCGGAGATGTGTATAAGAGACAGCCGCCAGCGCGTGGGAGTCGATGATTCTGCCGAGCCGCGTCGGTGACTATTCCCCGGAGATGCTCGACGAGCTCACTTTGTCCGGCGAAGTGCAGATCGTCGGGGCGGGCAAAGCCGGTGCACGCGACCCGTGGATCATGCTGCTTCCCGCCGACTATGCCGCGCAGCTCATTCCCGTTCCGGAAGAGCCGCTGCTGAGCCTCACTCAACAGCGCGTGATGGACAAGATCAACGTCGGTGGCGGCTATCTCTTCACCGACCTGCTCGGGCCCGCATCTGAATCGTTCACCACCTCCGACGAACTCCGCGAATCCATGTGGGACCTGGTTGAAGCCGGACTCATCGCGCCGGATTCCTTCGCGCCGATCCGCGCGCGCCTGGCCGGTGGCAAGCACGGTAAGACGGCCCACCGCGCCAAGCGTCGGCCGTCGCGAAGCCGCATCCGCTCCGGCCGCACGACCTTTGCGAATGTCACGCCGCCGGACATGACTGGGCGCTGGGCAGCGACGCCCACGCCAGACACCGACCCCACGCAGCGCTCGCTCGCGCACGGCGAGGCGTGGCTCGACCGCTACGGCGTGGTCACGCGCGGCAGCATTGTCGCGGAGGACATTCTCGGCGGATTCGCCCTGGCCTACAAGACCCTGTCGGGCTTCGAGGAATCCGGCAAAGCCATGCGCGGCTACCTCGTCGACGGGCTCGGCGCGGCGCAGTTCTCAACGCCCGCCACCATCGACCGTCTGCGCGGCCACCAGGACTCGGACGACCTCGTCGGATGGCCGTCCGGCACGAAGGAGCCGAAGGTCTACGTGCTCGCCGCCACCGACCCGGCCAACCCGTACGGTGCGGCGCTGCCATGGCCCGACACCGGACCCACCCGCTCGGCTGGTGCGCTGGTCGTGCTTATCGACGGCCTGCTCGCCGCCCACATCACCCGCGGCGGCAAGACCATGACCACCTTCTTCGATGGTTTTCCGGAAGGCACCGGCACCGAAGATGAATTGCTCACCATGGTCGTGGGAGCGCTCACTGACGCGGTGGCGGCGGGAAGGTTGTCACCGTTGACCGTCGAAAAGCTCAACGGCGAGCCCGCATTCGCCCTGAAGAATCACGGTGCCGGTGCGTCGCCTCGAGGCGCGAAAATCGGCGGCCGGACCGCGGCTGCCCCGAAACGGCGGGGACGGACGGTCGCCGACGCGATCAAATCGATGGAGCTCGACGAGGACCTGGATTTCGATGATCATTGACGGGCGATCGTCGCGGGCCCTAGAATGTAGTCACGTTACTACTTTAGGAGGGTATGATGACGCATCTCATGTCGGCCCGAGAATTCAATCAAGGGCTTAGCCAGGCGAAACGTGTGGCATTGGAAGCGCCAGTGGTCATCACTGACCGGGGGGAACCGTCACACGTACTCATGTCTTACCGGGAATATGAAAAGCTGACACGCTCTCCCGAAAGTTTCGTGGAAAAACTACTGATCGAAGATCCAGTCGACGTGGAGCTTGAGGACGTTCAGCTGGGATTACGCCCTGTGGAATTTTGATGTATCTCCTCGACACAAACGTCATAAGTCAGTTTCACAAACCCCAACCGGACCGAGGAGTTCTTAACTGGGTGGGGAACCAAGACGAAGCGGAGCTTTTCATTTCTGTAGTCACTGTCATGGAGATAGAAATCGGAATCAAACGCCTCGAGCGACGTGATCCAGAACAGGCGAGACGGCTCCAGCGATGGTTAGATCAATCGGTCCTCAAGGGATTTGAAGGGCGGATTGTGCCGATTGACCTTGATGCGGCCCGGCGATGTGCTGCAAGCCACGTGCCGGATCCTGCTCCGGAGAGGGATGCTCTTATCGCGGCCACCGCGTCCTCGCGTGGATTCACAGTTGTGACTCGAAATGAAAAGGATTTCCGGCGATTCGGTGTGCCGGTGTTGAACCCGTTTGGGGCGCCAGATGCCCGAAGGTGATTCCGTTTATCAGCTGTCCAAACGGCTGCAGTTCATGACCGGGCGTGAGGTCACAGCGTCGTCGTTGCGGGTCCCTCGGTTCGCCACCGTCGACTTCACAGGCATGACAGTGGAGCGCGTGTGGCCGTATGGGAAACACCTGTTCATGCAGTTCGGGGCGGCTGGCCATGATGCACAGATCCTGCACACGCATCTGAAGATGGAAGGCACGTGGTCCGTCCACCGTGCGGGAACGAAATGGACAAAGCCCGGCCACACCGCGCGCGTCGTTCTGCAGCTTTTCGACGATGCCGGTGACATCGAGCTCGTCGGCCACTCTTTGGGACTGGTCGATGTCTTCCCCGCGCGTGAGTACGAGGCGGAGATGGGTTACCTCGGACCTGATCTTCTGGCTGAGGACTTTGACCACGACGAGGCGTTGCGCCGCATCCTCGCCGACCCGGACCGGGAGATCGGCAGAAGCTTGCTCGACCAAAACCGCGTCGCCGGCATCGGCAATGAATACCGCGCCGAGATCTGCTTCCTCGGCGGCGTTCATCCGGCGAGGACGGTGGCTGAGGTGGGGGAGGGCGGCGTGATCAAGCTCCTGCGTATTGCGCGCCGCCTCATGTGGGCGAATAAAGACGAGGTCAAACGCGTGACCACCGGTGTGAAGCGCGCCGGCGAGACCACCTACGTGTTCGGGCGCAACAAAAAGCCCTGCCGCCGGTGCACCACCTTGATCACCAAGGGGTTCTTAGGCGGGCAGGGCGATTTAGAGCGCGTGATCTGGTGGTGCCCCACCTGTCAGCCGGAGCCTGCGAGTTTCTAGCTATCTAGTCTCGAGCTCGCTTCCTTGTGAGTCATGATGGTCGCTTCTTCGGTTCCTGTCGATGATGAAATTGGACAAAAGCGCGGCGCATGCACCAATCGCTACCCCTGCAAGGAGGATTCTCGAACGAGCAGGCTGCTCGATGCCTCCTACCAAAACGATGATTAGCGCGACCGTCAACGCTCCGAAGATAAGGGCGATCTGAATAATGTACTGGCGTTTGGAAGACTTCATCTTGTGGCCTTTCTCACGAGGGGGCGAAGAGGGCTTGGGATGAGTTTGGCTAAGCGCTCGGCGCCTCGTTCTTCTCGCGGATCGCACGGCGGATGAAGAAGATGAGGAAGCCGACCAGGATCAGGAGGAGGATCACGTAGACGACCTTGGAGTACTGGTCGATGTAGCCGGTGACGGCCTCCCAGTTCTCGCCGAGCTTGAAGCCCAGGAAGATGAGGATGAAATTCCAGACGGCGGAGCCGAGGGTGGTCCACAGGCCGAAGGTGAGCAGGTTCATCCGGTCCAGGCCCGCGGGAATGGAGATCAGCGAGCGGATGCCGGGGATCAGGCGACCGAAGAGGATTGATGGCTTGCCGTATTTGTCGAACCAGGCGAGGGATTTATCAACGTCAGAGGCCTTGACCAGCCACATCCAGTCGGCGATGGCGCGCAGGCGGTCCGCTCCGAGCCAGGCGCCGATGCCGTAGAGAATGTACGCGCCCACCACGGAACCGATCGTTGCCCAGATGAACACCGAGACGAAGTTCAGTGAACCCTGGGCGACGGTGAAGCCACCGAGCGGCAGGACCACCTCGGAGGGGATCGGCGGGAAGAGGTTCTCCAGCAGGATGGCGATGCCGACGCCGGGGGCGCCGAGCGTATCCATCAAACTGACAATGAAGTCAATGATCGCGGACATGGCAAGTATCTTGCCTTATGAGATGTCGGTCGACCAAGAATGAACCGGCGCGCCAGTCTTCTGATTCTCCAAGTAGCGCTTCAACATTTTCGCCAGAGCTTCCTGCCGCTCCGGTGTCGCGGGCTTCGTGCCGGGGCCGTATTTATCCAGCACATCCAGCTGCCAAGTTGCGCCGTTCTGGCGGTGCCATGCGCGGCCCTCAATGACCTTCAAGTACTTGTCGGCCAGTTCTTCATCGACATCGAGGAGGCGAAGTCCCTCATGAGCCTGGTCGAGCAGATGGTTGAGGACGAGGTTGGACACGTCGATGCGCCCCAGCGTCGGCCACGTCATCGTCGCGCCAATGCCGTCCCTGGCGCCGGCGTAGAAATTGCTCCGCGCATCGTCGAAGGTCAGGCGCGACCACACTGGGCGGGTTTGCTCGCCCAGGAATTTCGCGAGCCCGTAGTAGAACGCGGCATCCGCGATGATGTCGATCGTCGTCGGGCCCGCAGCGAGCAGGCGGTTCTCCACACGAATATGGGACAGCTCCAGCGACGGATCGTAGATCGGGCGGTTCCAGCGCCATACCGTGCCGTTGTGCAGGTTCAGGTAATGCAAGCCCGGGCTGTTGCCGTCCATCATCGGTTTGCCCGCGTCAGTGCGGGATTCCGGAATGAGCGGGGAGAAGTACCGGACGTTTTCCTCGAAGAGGTCGAACACACTCGTGATCCAGCGCTCGCCGAACCACACGCGCGGGCGCACTCCTTGGTTGACCAGGGTGTCCGTGCGGGTATCGATGGATTGCTTGAATACCGGGATGCGCGATTCATGCCACGTGCGGTGCCCCATGAACAGCGGGGAGTTCGCGCTCAACGCCACCTGCGGGCCAGCGATCGCCTGGGACGCATTCCACGCTTCCGGGAAGCGGTTCGGCGCGACTTGGAGGTGCAGCTGCATCGATGTGCAGGTCGACTCCGTGGCGATGTCATCGAAAGTGGCGCGGTAGCGCTCCTGCCGCGCGACGTCGATATGCACGAGCTCGCCGCGTGCTTCGACGACCATATTCGACAGCGCGGAATAGCGGTTCTCCTGCGTCATCCACTCGTCGCTTTGCAGATAATCAGTGGTCACCGTCGGCAGTGTGCCGATCATCGCCAGATTCGCGCCAGCTTTTCGCGCTGCCTTATCGACGGCCCGTAGACGCTCATCCAGCCCCTCGTGCAGCACCGTCAACCCGTCGCCGGACAGCTCCATCGGCGGGTGGTTCACCTCGACGTTGTATCGGCCAATCTCGGCCTGGAATTCGTCGGAAAGCTCGGCGAGCACTTCCTTATTGCAGCCCGCGGGAGCCATCGTGTCGTCCACGAGATTGAGTTCGAGCTCGAGCCCGATGGTGCCGTGATCGACGAATTCTGCCTCCTGGAGGTGGCGATCGAAGATCTCCAGATCGTCCAGGAGCGCTTGACTGTATTTGGTCCGCTCTTTGGGGGTGTATGAATCGCGTGAAACGGCATCGCCCATGCGCAAATCTTATCCGTGCGCATGGCGGGATGCACCGTATTCACACCCGCATTGCATTCATATGCGGCTATTTCTTGCTGCGGTACCACCCGATGAGCGCATCGGTGGAGGAATCACCAGTGTCAGGTTCTTCCGTACCAGAGACTGCGCCAGCGAGCTCATTCGCCTGCGCCTTGCCCAGTTCCACGCCCCACTGGTCGAAGGAATTGATGCCCCAGATCACGCCCTGCGTGAACACGATGTGCTCGTACAGCGCGATGAGAGCGCCCAGCGCATGCGGTGTGAGTTCCTCCGCAAGGATCGTGGTGGTGGGGCGGTTGCCAGGCATGACCTTGTGCGGGGCCAATTGCTTATCGACGCCACCTGCCTCCACCTCTTCCTGCGTTTTCCCGAAAGCCAGCACCTTCGTCTGCGCGAAGAAATTCCCCATGAGGAGATCGTGCATGGAGCCTTCCCCAGTAGCGGTGGGCAGATCCTGTTTCGGATTGGCAAAGCCGATGAAGTCGGCTGGAACCATCGTCGTGCCCTGGTGGATCAGCTGGTAGAAGGCGTGCTGGCCATTCGTGCCGGGCTCGCCCCAGAAGATCTCGCCGGTGTCGTAGGTGACCGGGGTGCCGTCGATACGCGTGCTCTTGCCATTCGACTCCATGGTGAGCTGCTGCAGGTACGCCGGGAAGCGGGAGAGATCCTCGGAGTAGGGGAGCACCGCGTGAGTGTCTGCGCCGTGGAAATTGCGGTACCAGATATTCAGCAAGCCCATGAGCGCCGGAATATTTTCCTCCAGCGGTGCCGTGCGGAAGTGCTCGTCCATCGCGTTGAAACCCTCGAGGAAACGCATGAAGTCCTGCGGGCCGATCACCGCCATGAGCGAGAGACCGATCGCCGAATCGACGGAGTAGCGGCCGCCGACCCAGTCCCAGAACGGGAACATATTGTCAGTGTCGATGCCGAATTCGGCGACCTTCTCCGCATTCGTCGACACCGCCACGAAATGCTTCGCGATAGCCGACTCATCCCCGTCGAACTGCTCCAGCAACCAGCGCTTCGCCGCATGCGCGTTGGACAGCGTTTCCTGGGTGGTGAAGGTCTTCGACGCCACGATGAACAAGGTCTCGCCCGCCTCGGCATCGTCGAGCACGCTCGTCATGTCCGCGGGGTCGACATTGGAGACGAACTCCGCGGTGATTCCCGCCGTCGCGTACGTGCGCAGTGCCTTGGCGGCCATCGCCGGGCCCAAGTCGGAGCCGCCAATACCGATATTGACGACCTTCTTGATCGTGTGGCCCGTGTGACCGAGCCACTCGCCGGAGCGCAGCTTCGACGCGAAATCGCGCATCCGGCCCAGCACCTCGTGCACGTCAGCCGCGACATCCTGGCCGTCCACCTCGAGGTCGTCTTCCGCCGGGATGCGCAAACCCGTGTGGAGCACTGCGCGGTCCTCGGTGGAGTTGATGTGCTCACCGGTGAACATCTTCTCCGTCGCGCCCTTCAGGTCCGCCTCCTCGGCGAGGGCCACCAGCGCTTTGAGAACGTCCTCGTCGACGAGGTTCTTCGACAGGTCCACGTGCAGGCCTGCCGCGTCGAACGTGAATTTCTCGGCCCGGCCACTATCGGTGTCGAACATCTCCCGCAAGGTCTTCTTGCTCTTCTCGGCGTGGAGTTTCAGCAGTTCGTTCCATGTGGTTGTGGAGGTGATGTCGGTCATTGCCACTCCTAGAGGGGGTCATCGAGGGGATCTGCGGTCAATGCCTCCCAGACTAATGAAACTTACGGAACCCGGACCCGAATTTCGGTCATAATGGGAAGCCATGAGCATCGTGAAGATCAACGCAATCACAGTCCCCGAAGGCGCCGGCGAGCAGCTCGAGCAGCGCTTCGCAGCGCGCAAGCACGCCATCGACTCCCAGCCCGGCTTCGAGGGGTTCCAACTGCTGCGCCCGGTCAAGGGCGAAGAGCGCTACTTCGTAGTCACCCGTTGGGCCGACGAGGAGTCCTACAAGAACTGGTGGGCCGGCGAAGGTAAGGCCGCCCACGCCCACAAGGACGGCGAGGAGCCCCGCAAGCCGGTCGCATCCGGTGCCGAACTCCTCGAATTCGAAGTCGTGCTCGATTCGCTCGAGCAGGACTAGTTCGCTATCCGGGGTCGTCTGGATTTAGATTAATTATCAGGTCGCGGGGTCTGCGTTTACCCAGGTCAGATATGCGTGACATGGAAGCTACTTAATCCAAATCCAGTTCCATCATCAGACCACTACCCCCGGGATAGCAGTAACCGAAACAGAACCATCGGCAGCGTCTCCAGTGTCCCGGCAGAGACTCGGATCACCGTCCATCCTTGAAGCTGACATTCGAGGCTGATCCCGAAGTCTTTGTCGCGCTGACTGCGCGATAAGTGGTGTTCGCCGTCGTACATCAGCGCGATCTTCAGATCCGCTAGTGCGAGGTCAAAGGTCGTGATGAGCCGGTCACCGTCGAAAAGCGGAACCTGTTCGGTGAACACCAAGCCCGCCGATCGCAACTTGCTGCACAGCGGTGCCCACTCCGCAGCACCGACAAGCCTCGGGTCTTTCATAAGCGCAGTGCACATCAGCCGCATTTCAGTCTCTTTGGGGGAGTCCGCGCAATGGCTGGATAATGCGAGTACTTTCCTGGCCCACAGGCGGTTCACCCGTCCGCGCGCAGCGTGGAGAATTGCACTCTCGGGAACCCCCAGGTGCCGACGGGCAGCATCAACTAGTTGTACCGCCCACAGAAGTTTCGTGTCTGACACCCACGTCGGCCTTGCCCACCCGTGAATTCCATCGCGGATATCTTGAAGTGCTTCGACCACCGCGTCAGCCGGTTCGCTTACCCGTATCTCTGCGCCACGCCATGTGACGGTCCATGTGCGCTTTGCTTTTCGACGCCGCCTCACCAGCCCCCACTCCCTGTCGCCGTCACCAGCAGAAGTGTTCACAGTGGCATCGCATGAATCGGCGAAGAACGGCAAACCGAAGAGCGCGAGAGCACTCACACCGGAGATGACGCACTTCGGGTTCTCGTGTGCGTGCGCGATGGCTCGGATTCCAGCCGGTGCGTCGTGGAGGTGGTGCCGCGGGTGGAACCGTGCTTCGTGGTGAATGAGATCGTGCGACCGTGCCGGAAAATGCGTCGCCCACCAGGTGGTGGAAACTCGTACTCCGGTGCCTTCTTGGTTCAGCCGCCCAGGAACTCGCCCGGTGATATTCATTGCATCGCTGCATGGGAGTTGTGTGAAAGCCATGCCTTTTTAGACTGGCTGAACGCAGTGCAGGTTCCCGCATGGAAAAGTCTCTGGATATAGATTGAGTCGTTACCCCATCACACAAATTTGACCTGGGGAAACAGTGATCGGCCAGGCTGAAATTCGATCGAGATCCACCAGCCCTTATCCCAGTTTGCCCCGGCCGAGTCGCAGCAAAATGGCGGCGAGGTTGGGGCCTTCTTCACCGAGCTCGTCGCGGAACTGGTTGATGATGGCTACTTCGCGGGTGTGGACAAGGCGGGTGCCGCCAGAGCCCATGCGGGTCTTGCCGATGGCATTAGCAATCTCTGAGCGGCGCTTCACGGCATCGAGGATGACGCGGTCGAGCCGGTCGATTTCTTGGCGGTAGGCCTGGATTTCCTCGTCGGACAACGGGTCGTCGGTGCCGGACGGGTGCCTGATATCGCTGTTCTCCACGCTCATAACCATTGATTCTGCCACGAATTCCACAGCGTGTTCGGACGGCTCCGGACGGGGTGGTTCACCCCGCCAAGTACGGTAGGAGCCATCATGGGAACAGATTTGATTTTGGGGTTGAATCCGCAGCAGAAGGCAGCCGTTGAGCACTCCGGCAGCCCGCTGCTCATTGTTGCTGGCGCTGGATCCGGCAAGACGGCTGTGCTGACGCGCAGGATCGCGTATCTGCTGCAGGAGCGCGGGGTAGCGCCGTGGGAGATCCTGGCCATCACCTTCACCAATAAGGCTGCCGCGGAGATGAAAGAGCGCGTCAGTCAGCTGATCGGGCCGCAGGCGGAGCGGATGTGGGTGGCCACATTCCACTCGGTGTGCGTGCGTATTCTGCGGCAGCAGGCGCAGTTGGTCAACGGCCTGAACACGAACTTCACTATTTATGACGGGGATGATTCGCGGCGTCTGTTGGGCATGATCGCGAAGGAAGCGAACCTGGATCTGAAGAAGTTCTCGCCGCGTGCGCTGGCGAATGCGATCTCGAATCTGAAGAACGAGTTGATCGGGCCAGAGCGCGCGCAGCAAAACGCCGAGAAAACGAAGAATCCGTTTGAGGCGACGGTGGCGAAGGTCTATGCCGAGTACCAGCGTCGTCTGCGGGAGGCGAATGCGGTGGACTTCGACGATCTGATCGGCGAGGTGGTCGGACTGTTCCAGCGCCACCCCCAGGTGGTGGAGTACTACCGGCGCCGGTTCCGCCACGTCTTGGTGGACGAGTATCAGGACACGAACCACGCGCAGTACGAGCTGATCCATACGCTTGTCGGTAACGGTGCGGATGCGCCGGAGCTGGCGGTTGTGGGCGATTCGGATCAGTCGATTTATGCGTTCCGTGGTGCCACGATCCGCAATATCGAGGAATTTGAGCGGGATTACCCGAATGCGACGACGATCATGCTGGAGCAGAACTACCGCTCGACGCAGAATATTCTCGCCGCGGCGAATGCGGTGATCGCGCAGAACGCCGGCCGCCGCCCAAAGAAGCTGTGGACGGATCTGGGGGAGGGCGAGAAGATCGTCGGGTACGTCGCGGACAATGAGCACGACGAGGCACGTTTTGTCGCCAGCGAAGTCGACGCATTGGCGGACCGGGGCACGGATTATTCAGATATCGCGGTCATGTACCGCACGAACAACTCGTCACGCGCGTTGGAGGATATTTTCATCCGCGCGGGCATCCCGTACAAGGTGGTTGGCGGCACGCGCTTCTACGAGCGCAAGGAGATCCGCGATGTCATCGCCTACCTGCGTGTGCTGGAGAACCCGGATGATTCGGTGAGCATGCGCCGCATCATCAATGTGCCGAAACGCGGCATCGGTGACAAGGCGCAGGCGATGGTCGCGCTGTATGCGGACAACCACCAGATCAGCTTCGGGCGCGCGCTTATTGACATCGCGGGTGGGGAAGGCGATGCCATCTCCTCCCGCTCTCGGAACGCTATCTCCGGGTTCGTCGACATTCTGAACGGTCTGCGCGTTGATATGGACGAACTCGTCAACGAGGTGACTGGCATGCCGGATTTGGGTGGTTTGGTCGCCCGCATTCTGGATGTGACCGGCTACCGCGCGGAGTTGGAAGCTTCGAATGACCCGCAGGACGGGGCACGGCTGGACAACCTCAACGAGCTTGTGTCGGTGGCCCGGGAGTTCTCGTCCGATGCCGCGAACACGATGGCGTACGAGGAGTTCGACCCGGACAGCGGTGAAGCGCAGCCAGGATCGCTGCAGGCGTTCTTGGAGCGTGTCTCCCTCGTCGCTGATGCGGACCAAATCCCGGATGAGGGACAGGGCGTTGTAACGCTGATGACGTTGCACACGGCGAAGGGATTGGAATTCCCAGTCGTATTTGTCACCGGCTGGGAGGACGGGCAGTTCCCGCACTTGCGCGCACTGGGTGATCCGGATGAACTCGCGGAAGAACGCCGTCTTGCTTATGTCGGCATTACCCGCGCACGCGAGCAATTGTACCTGACCCGTGCGATGCTGCGGTCCTCGTGGGGCTCCCCGGTGACCAACCCCGCCAGTCGCTTCCTCGCGGAAGTCCCTGAGGACCTCCTCGACTGGCGGCGGGTGGAACCGGAGCGCTCGTTTTCCTCGGACGCGTGGGGCAGTCCGGTTCCCGCGCGACGCACGAGGCGCCGGAGTGAGAGCAGCGTGAAGGTGAATAAGAACCTTCAGCTGGCGAAGGGGGACCGTGTCAACCACGCGAAGTACGGGCTGGGTACGGTCATGAGCGTTGACGGTGTCGGTCCGCGGGAGACCGTCACCATCGATTTCGGTTCGAGTGGAACGGTGCGGCTCATGCTCATCGGCGGCGTGCCGATGGAGAAGATTTAGCCGCTTAGACGGTGATGCCGCGCTCGGCGAACCACGGCACCGGGTCCACTCGGTTCTCGCCGTCCGGCAAGATCTCGAAGTGCAGGTGCGGGCCGGTGGAGTGGCCCTCGTTGCCCATCTCGGCGATCTGCTGGCCGGCGGCGACGCGGTCGCCCACATTCACGTTGAACGAGCGGACGTGGCCGTAGACGCTGATGGAGCCGTCGTCGTGGCGCACACGGACCCACTTGCCGAAGCCGCGTGCCGGGCCGGCGTTGATCACGGTGCCGTCCATGACGGCGAGGATCGGGGTGCCCAGATCATTGGCGATATCGATGCCGTAGTGGAAGGTACCCCAACGCGGACCGAAGCCAGAGGTGAAGCGACCCTGGGTCGGCATGACGACCTTATTGCCGTTCGGGGAGGTGCCTGACTGCTCAGTGACAGACGTGGTCGGGACGTCGGCGGTGGCTTCTTCTTCGTTGTACTCGGGAAGCTCACGGGGGTCGTAGACTACCTGGTAGCCCGCGGCAGAGAAGGTCGCGCCCTTGGAGAAAATGTCGTCGAGCGCCACACCGATCGACGGCAGGGCGGGGCCGAGACCATCGACTTGCTGTCCGTTGACGGAGACGGAGAGTGCGTGGGCGGGAATAGCGGTCAGGGGGATGCTCAGTGCCACGGCGGCGACGAGGAGGCGTCGTTTCATGTCGTCTGTCGTCCTTTTACGCTTCGGGAGTATAGGCATTTTCCAACTCGCAACATGCTAGCGGCAGAAACCACCCCAATCAATGCCATTTATTGCTGTTGACGTGCAGAAAAGGGCGAAACTACATCCAAAAATGCAGGTAAAAGCAGTTAGCTAGTGTGGCAAGAGTGAATTATGTGAATTTCCCGCCGGGGGTGAAAAGCGCATAAAAATTCCCCCCGGGTGAGCCGGGGGGAATGAAAACTTTTTAGAGGGAGATGCCGCGCTCGGCCAGCCACGGGGCCGGGTCGATAGCCTCGCCACCGTTCGGGTGGACCTCGAAGTGGAGGTGCGAACCGGTGGAGAAACCGCGCGAACCCATGCCGGCGATCTTCTGGCCGGCGTGGACCTTGTCGCCGACGGCGACGTCAATGGTCTCCATGTGGCCGTAGACGGTGATCGTGCCGTCCTCGTGGCGCAGGCGGACCCAGTTGCCGAAGCCACCAGCCGGGCCTGCGTCGATGACCTCGCCGTCGGACACGGCGCGGATCGGGGTGCCGATGGCATTGGCAATGTCGACGCCCTTGTGGAAGGAGCCCCAACGCGGACCGAAGCCGGAGGTGAAGGTGCCCTCAGCCGGCTTCACGGACAGCGGTGCGCGGGCAGCGAGATCGGCGGCGGAGCGAACCTTTGCGTACTCAACAGCCTTCCCCAGCTGTTCAGACAGGTTGTCCACGGGCTTGTACTCGCTGATGGCGAGGATCTGCGGGGCTGCCTCGGCGGCCTCGTCGGTGGCATCCTCGAGCGCTGCCTGGGCTGCGCTTGCGTGGTCTGCGTTCGCTGCGGATGCGGCGGAGATTCCGCCGGATGCCACGGCGCCAGTTGCTACCGCGACTAATGCCACACGACCCTTGTTCGTGCTCTGCTTGCGGTGCTTGCCTGCGGTGCGGCGTGCGCTCGAAGAGTTCAAGGTGTACCTCGTTGAGATCGTCATTGGGTAACGGTTCGTTCTGGAATCGTAACCTCTTTGTTATCTACGGGGAGTAACAGTAGCGAGTCTCAGCGCCGCAAGCAAGCTAAGTAGTGAGATTCATATATTCGTGTATGAACCTTCATGCGTTACACAGCGATTGGGAACGGTTACTGAATCGTGTCCCAGCTCCCAATCGCACCGTCCACGTGCCAAAGTTGAAGGTGATGAGCAAGAAGTCTAGTCCGCCAAGTAGATCGACTGGCACGGCACCGTCGATAAGCCGTCGCCGTGCCCGCGCGGAGCGTAACGACGCCGCGAACCGCACACCCGCTACGGAGCAGGCTCCCACGACGATGAAGGAGCGTGTCCGGCACTACCTTCCGTACGTGGGTGTTCCGAACCTCGTTGTGGTGCTCGGCATCGTTGTCGTGTGTCTGGGGACGATTCTGCTCACGGGTGGCCGTCTCGCAGCTTTGCCGTCCTCGATCGCGGAGCTGTGGTTCGTGCTGCACGGCGTTCCGGTGAGTTATCAGGGCGTGACGCTCGGCGCGATGCCGCTGGCTCCTGTCATTGGGGTGGCGGCGCTGATCGCGTGGCGCGTGCGTGCGGCTACCCGCGAACGCGTGAGCATTCTCGACCTGTACGTGATCTTCGGGCTGGTCGTGCTCATACCCTTCACGCTTTCCGCGGTCGCGTGGTTCATGGTGGAAGATGCCACGGCAGTCTTCCCGTTGGCGCCGCCTGCGCTCCACAAGGCGCTCCTTATTCCGGTCGTCGTCCACCTCGCGGGCATGGCGTGCGGCATGAGCGGCCGCCTGTGGAAAGCGCTTCTTACGCGTCTCGGCGCGCCCGATTCGCTTTACGACGCCGCCCGCGCGATCGTTCGTCTCTGCCTCCGCCTGCTCGCCGCCGCGGCCGTCGTGTACCTGATTTCCCTGGCGCTCGGCTTCGGTCGGATCAACGAGCTACTCGACGAGTTCCCGACCTTGGGCGCCGGCGGCGGCTTCGCGTTGGTCGCGCTGAGTCTGCTGTATCTGCCGAATGCCGCGGTGTCTACCCTGGCTGTTCTGCTGGGCGCGCCTTTCGATATCGCCCAAGGTGGGGTGTCTCTCTTCGGCGCCGCGCTGGTACCGCTTCCGCCGTTCCCGCTGTTCGCTGCCATCCCCGGAGATGTTCCAGTCTGGGCCCCGGTCCTTCTGGTCATTCCTGCCGCTGTGATGATCCACTTCGTGCTCTCTCGCCGTTTAGATGGGCTCGGAATTGTCTTCGCTGCTGCGCTGGCAGCTGCTTTCGCCGCGGTAGCGGGACTCATGTCCGGCGGCGAGGTCGGCGCCTACGGCTGGGTCGGCCCGAATCCGTGGTTCTTCGCCCTCGCCGCGGCCCTGTGGACAGCTCTCATCTCGGGCGCCGCCTGGCTCGTTGCCTACGTCATGCAGCAGCGCAACGAAGAGAAACCCGAGGAAGAGGAGGAGCCGGAAGAAGAGCCTGAGCCGGAGGTCATCGAGGCAGAAGAAGAGCCTGGGGAAGAAGCAGAGGAAGAAGAGGAGCCCGAGCCCGAGGTCATCGAAGCAGAAGAAGGCGAGGAAACCGAGGAAGCCGAGGAAACCGAAGAAGAAGAGGGGGACGTCGATAAGCCTGCTGCTTCTGGGGGAGGATCGACGGCGATCTCGGTGAAAAACGAGGAGCAGCTAGACTGATCTTCCGTGGCAGAGACTTCTCAGACTTCTGTAGCGGTGCTCGTCTCCGGATCGGGGACGTTGCTTCAGGCGATCCTGGATAACCAGGGCTCATATTCGGTTGATCGTGTGGTCGCCGATGTGGAATGCCCGGCGTTGGACCGCGCGCGCAAAGTAGGCGTGCGCACTGAGGTCGTGGCGCTCGAGGGTGACCGGGACGATTGGAACCGGCGGCTCGCCGCAACGGTGGGGGACCCGGATCTCGTGGTGTCGGCCGGCTTCATGAAGATCGTGGGGGAGGCGTTCCTCGCGCGTTTCGAAGGTCGTCTGATCAATACCCATCCGGCGTTGCTGCCTGCATTTCCCGGCGCACACGCGGTGCGCGACGCGCTCGCGTACGGCGTGAAGGTCACAGGCACTACCGTCCACTACATCGATGCCGGAGTGGATACCGGCGAGATCATCGCCCAGCGTGCGGTCAACGTGCGCGAGGGGGAGACTGAAGAAGATTTGCACGAACGCATTAAGGAAGTCGAGCGCGCACTTATCGTGGACACGTTGAATCGCGCCGAACCCTCAACTACTGGAAAGGTCGAATTCCGAGCATGAGCAATCGCACCCCCATCAAACGCGCACTGATCAGCGTTTACGACAAGACCGGGATTGAGGAACTCGCTGCCGCGCTGGCAGAGGCCGGGGTGGAGATCGTCTCCACCGGTTCCACGGCACAACGCATCAAGGACACAGGCGTAAAGGTCACTGAGGTCGCTGAGGTGACCGGCTTCCCGGAGGTGCTCGAGGGCCGTGTGAAGACACTGCACCCGCACGTGCACGCCGGCATCCTGGCGGATTTGCGGAAAGACGACCACGCGAAGCAGATCGAAGAGCTCGGCGTGAAGCCGTTCGAGCTTGTCGTGGTGAACCTCTACCCGTTCTCCGAAACGGTCGCTTCCGGTGCTGGCTTCGACGAGGTCGTCGAGATGATTGACATCGGCGGCCCGTCTATGGTCCGCGCGGCGGCGAAGAATCACCCGTCGGTGGCGATCGTCGTCGATCCCGCCAAGTACGGGGACGTCGCGGAAGCCGTCAAGGCCGGCGGTTTCGACGAGGACCAGCGCCGCCAACTCGCGGCTGACGCGTTCGCGCACACGGCACAGTACGATGCGGCTGTTTCCGCCTGGTTCGACGAGCAGCTGGGGACCTCGAAGCAGCTGCGTTACGGCGAGAACCCGCACCAGGCCGCGAGCCTCACCTCCGACGGCACCGGCCTGGCCGGTGCTACCCAGCACGGCGGCAAGGAAATGTCATACAACAACTACCAGGACGCCGATGCGGCGTGGCGCGCATGCTGGGACCACGAGCGCCCGTGCGTGGCCGTGATCAAGCACGCCAACCCGTGCGGCATCGCGGTGTCTGAGGATTCCATCGCCGAGGCTCACAAGAAGGCCCACGCCTGCGACCCGGTCAGCGCTTACGGTGGCGTGATCGCCGCCAACCGCGAAGTCACCTTGGAAATGGCCGAGCAGGTCAAGCCGATCTTCACTGAGGTGATCATCGCCCCGAGCTTCGCCGACGACGCGCTGGAGCTGCTGCAGACCAAGAAGAACTTGCGCATCCTCACCGCCGAGAAGCCGGAACGCGAGGGCAAGGAGATCAAGCAGATCTCCGGCGGCACGCTCATCCAGGACCGCGATATCTACCAGGCGGAGGGCGACAAGCCGGAGAATTGGACGCTCGCCGCTGGCGAAGCCGCTGACGAAGAGACCCTCAAGGACCTCGAGTTCGCATGGAATGCCATCCGCTGCGTGAAGTCCAACGCCATTCTCATCGCTGCCGACGGCGGCGCTGTGGGCGTGGGCATGGGGCAGGTCAACCGCGTCGATTCCGCGAAGCTCGCTGTCGACCGCGCCAACACTCTCGACGAGGGACGCAACCGCACCAACGGGGCAGTCGCCGCATCGGACGCGTTCTTCCCGTTCGCCGACGGATTCCAGATCCTTGCTGACGCGGGTGTGAAGGCCGTTGTCCAGCCGGGCGGTTCCATCCGCGATGAGGAGGTCGTCGCCGCTGCGAATGAAGCCGGTGTCACGATGTACTTCACAGGAACGCGCCACTTCGCACACTAGGGACTAAACTAGAGGTCTTTGAAGGACCTTTTTCTCGCGGAGCAAAGGATAATCAACGTGAGCACACCGACGTGGGACGCACCTGAGCAGCCAGCCCCGAAGAGCTCGAACACTGCTTTGATCGTCGTCAGCACGATCGCGGTGATGCTGGCTCTTGCCCTTGTCGGCTTCCTCGCGTTCTACTTTTTCTCCGGTACGAAGCAGGAGACTGAAGAGACCGCAGCATTGTCCCAGATCTCCGCGCCTGAGTCGGCGCCGGCATCAAAATCCACGGTCACGCAGACTGTTGATGCGCCGCCGCCGACCAAGGAAGAAAAGCCGAAGTGCGACTATTCGTCATGGGATGTCACAGACTCGCAGGTGACCACCCCGGGCTTTGCCAAGAACGTCTTCAACGACTTCAAGGCGGCGTGCCGTGAGGAAGGGGGCCCGAATGTGACGCTCGTGGATGTCTACAGCCCCCGTACCGGTAAGAACTACACGATGACGTGCCGTGACCGCGGAGACCAGGTCGTGTGCACCGGTGGCCGTAATGCGGCGGTTTATATCTCGTGAGGAAAGCACTGACCGGAGGCGTGCTGGGGGCGGCGCTGTGCCTCACCGCCTGCACCGTCGGCGACCCCCTGGAAGAGCCGGCACCTGTCGACGTCACCACCGTGACTGAGACTGCCAAGCCCACGCCAGAATCGCCAGAATCGTCGGAACCGTCAGAAGCGACGCAGCCGAAAACTCCTGAAAAGCGTGAACCTTCCGGCGCTGATGTCACCGCTGAGCTTACCTCCGCGGTTGACCAAGTCGTCGCAGCGCACGGAGGAACAGCGGCGGTGTCGGTGGGCGAGTCCACCGCTGGCGACGCGTCCGGTTTCGCTTCTTGGTCCACCATGAAGGTCCCGGTGGCGATCGCCGCTCTCAAAGAGCACCCGGAGATGACCGTGGAGGCCACCAACGCCATCGAGGTCTCCGATAACGGGGCAGCGGACATGCTGTGGAATGCGACCACTCCGGAAGCGGTGGAAGCTGTCCTCGCCGAAGGTGGTTCCCCCGTCACGGTAGAAAGAAATATCACCCGCCCAGGCTTCTCTGCCTGCGGTCAGACGCAGTGGAGTGTTGCCGACCAGGCGCGGTTCGCGTCGAACCTGGGGTGTGTTGCAGGCTCCGGCCCGGTCCTCGAGATGATGGGGAATGTCGCCCAGAACTACGGCCTCGGAACGATCCCGGGGGCGCGGTTCAAAGGGGGATGGGGGCCGTCGATAAGCGGTGCGTACGAGGTCCGTCAACTGGGACTCGTGCCGGACGCTGCAGGCCGCACGATTCCCGTCGCTATTGCTGCGAGCGCGGCGGACGGCACCTACGAATCCGCGCAAGTGATGCTCACGCAGCTCGTGACCGAGCTCGGCCCAGCTCTCAACGCCGCTCCCGAAGCCGCCTGCACATAAAAAATCTCCCCCGCCTCCAAGATTGGAAGCGGGGGAGAAGCCGAAACTCTACGCTGTCATCGTCAACCTTGGCTAATTAGCGGGTCGTGAACGGCAGGAGAGCCATCTCGCGCGCGTTCTTCACAGCGGTAGCGACCTGGCGCTGCTGCTGCGGCGTCAGGCCAGTGACGCGACGCGAACGGATCTTGTGGCGATCGGAGATGAACAGACGCAAGGTCTCAATGTCCTTGTAGTCCACAGCTTCGATGCCCTTGGCCTTGAGCGGGTTCTTCTTCGGGCGGCGGGACTGCTCCATCCGCACCTTGCGGTTGTTATTGCGCTTCATTTACATGCACTCCCTTGCTTACCACGAGGACTTGCGGACGCCCGGCAGCTCACCGCGGTGGGCCATCTCGCGCATACGAACGCGGGACAGGCCGAACTTGCGGAGGTAGCCGCGGGGGCGGCCGTCGTGCGAGTCGCGGTTACGGACGCGAGCCGGGGAGGCATCGCGCGGCTGACGGTTGAGCTCAAACTGAGCTTCGAGACGGTCCTCGTCGGACGTCTCCGGGTTACGGATGATCGCCTTGAGCTCCTGACGGCGCTCAGCATAACGCTCGACGATCTCCTTGCGCTTCTCGTTCTTAGCGATCTTGGACTTCTTCGCCATTCTTATCGCTCCTCGCGGAATTCAACGTGCTTGCGCGCAACCGGATCGTACTTCTTCAGCGTGATGCGGTCCGGGTTGTTGCGCTTGTTCTTACGGGTGACGTAGGTGTAGCCGGTGCCCGCGGTGCTCTTGAGCTTGATGATCGGGCGGATATCGTTACGTGCCATGAGCTAGATCTTCTCCCCTCGGGCGCGGATCTGAGCAACGACGGACTCGATGCCGTCGCGGTCGATGATCTTCAGACCCTTGGTGGAAACATTAAGCGTGATGGTACGGCCCTCGGAGGGCAGGTAGAAACGCCGCTTCTGCACGTTGGGGTTCCAACGGCGCGAATGGCGGCGGTGCGAGTGAGACACGGTCTTGCCGAAAGACGGCTTCTTTCCCGTGACCTGGCAATGTGCCGACATTGGTTACTTCTTTCTCCTAGCCGCTTGAGCCACGGAGACTATGAGGTGGACGCCGCGCTCGCTAATGGTTATCGGCCGGAAATGTGAGGATGGCCGTGATGAACGAGGGCGTCGCAAGTCACCGGTTGACTAAGCGTAAACGTGTACTTCGACAACAGCGAGAGTAAACACTACACGCGCACGCCCTCATCTCATAATCGCTTGCGTGCTTATCGACGGGCTTCCGTTCAGCTCGCAACCATCATTGCCCCGAGCGGGACCGCGACAGCGAAAGGTGCGAGACATGCGCCGCGGACGGCCACGTCCTTCCATGCGACGGCGACCCCCGCACGCTGTAGCTGGTCGTGCCATAGCAGCGTGGCGAGCGACGCCCACGGCGTCACGACGGGCCCGCAGTTGACACCTATTAGTAGGGCCATGATCTGCTGCGGGGTCTGCGCGGACGGTTCCAACAGGAAATAAGCCGGTAAATTATTCACTGCATTCGCCGCTACTGCACCTGCCGCGGCGAGCGGAACTGGGTCGAGCTCCCCGAATTCAATCCCGGCGGCAATTGCGGCGGCGGAGGCGCACGAGAAGGTGGCGGCCAAGACGATTGAGAACCACGGAACGAGCTTGTCTCTGCGGTGGTTCTTTCCGGCTGCCGCGTAGAGCACTGCTGCGGCGACCGTACTGACAAGCCAGTAGGGGAGCACCAGTAGCGCCGGAGGGATGGCCGCCAGCACGGCGAGTGCGACCCTCAAGGCGGGACTGCTCGCCGCTTCGTCCTCAGTCCGCGGACTCGGCGCTGGCTCGTCCGCGGCGAGAACATAGCCCAGCCAGGACGCGGCAATGGCGACGAGGAGTGCCGCGACCGCCGGGGCGGCGGCCATGCGTATATATGCGGTCTCAGGCGCGATGTGGGCTGGCCCGGCGGCGAGAAGATTGGTCAGGTTCGAAACTGGCAAAAACAGCGAGCCGAGGTTGGCTATCCACACCACGGCGAATGCCACCGGCACCACCTTCAGGCCGTTTCTGCGCGCCAGGGCCACCGCCATCGGGGTGATCATGATCGCTGTCGTGTCTAGCGAGAGGAAGATCGTGGAGACCGCCGCGCTAGCGACGATGCCGGACCAGAGTGACCACGGCGACCGTGTCCACCGCTCAAGTCCGTGCGCGACCGCCTCGAATGCTCCGGCGGCGGACGCCAGATTCACAGTCACGGACATTCCCGCGACGAACAACAGCACCGGGGCCAGTCGCAGCGCGAGGGCGAGCAGGGCTTCGGGCTCGGCAACGGCGAGAAAGACAGTGCTCGGAGCGAGCACGGCTGCGCACACAGCCCAGCGAAGCAGCGATTTCGGGATAGTGTCCATCACCTGTACTATGTATCAAGTTGTCTGATCAGGCGTATTCGCGCTGCTCGGATAAAGACCATTTTCGCACCCAACTCAGGCACGATCCGGATAAGCATTCCGGAACCGACCTGAAGTATCAATCCTGAGGGAAACGAAGAGATGAAAAAAGATATCCACCCTGATTACCACCCGGTGATCTTCCAGGACGCAGGTACTGGCCGCCAGTTCCTGACCCGTTCCACCGCGACCTCTGACCGTACTGTCCAGTGGGAGGACGGCAACGAGTACCCGCTCATCGTCGTCGACGTGACCAGCGAGTCGCACCCGTTCTGGACTGGCGCACAGCGTGTCATGGACACCGCTGGCCGCGTCGAGAAGTTCAACCGCCGCTTCGGTGGCATGGCCCGCCGCAAGAAGAAGTCCGCCAACTAATCGCGGTAAAGGAGGAAAGACACCATGGCAACCCCGAAGTTCCGTAAGTCCCGTTCGAACACGCACCACCGCCGTTCCCAGTGGAAGGCTGACAACGCCGCACTGCAGGAAGTCAAGATCGACGGTCAGACCGTGCGTATCCCGCGCCGCCTGATCAAGGCTGCTGAGCAGGGCCTGATCGACGTCGAGCAGTTCTAAGCTCGGTATTAAAACTCGATAGCTAGAAGCCGGTCACCATTATTTTGGTGGCCGGCTTTTCGCATATGTAGACGAGATTGCCCATAATAGATCGCATGAAAGTTCTGGTGGTCGACGATGAGCAGGCAGTCCGCGAATCCCTGCGCCGTTCCCTGAAATTCAACGGGTACGACGTCATCCTGGCAGAAGATGGCGTGCAAGCCCTGGACATGATCAGGGCCGAGCAGCCGGATCTCACCATTCTGGATGTGATGATGCCGCGTCTCGACGGACTCGGGGTGTGCCGCGAGTTGCGCTCCACTGGGTACGACCGGCCGATTCTCATGCTCACCGCCCGCGACGGTGTCGCCGAGCGCGTCGCCGGCCTCGATGCTGGTGCGGACGACTACCTGCCCAAGCCTTTCGCTCTCGAAGAGTTGCTGGCCCGCGTGCGCTCCCTGTTTCGCCGCGCGCAGGCGGACGCGGCGGACGTCGAAAAGCGAGGCCCTAGTGCTGAGCTGACTTTCGAAGACCTACACCTCGATGCGATTTCCCGCGATGTCTACCGCGGTGACCGGCACATCTCCCTGACGCGGACGGAATTCTCCCTGTTGGAAGTTCTGATGCGCAATCCGCGTCGCGTGCTGTCCCGCCAGACGATTCTCGAGGAGGTCTGGGGGTACGAGTTCCCGTCCTCCGGCAATGCCCTGGAGGTGTATATCGGGTACCTGCGCCGGAAAACTGAGGCCGGCGGTGAGGCGCGTCTGATCCACACTGTCCGTGGCGTGGGTTATGTGCTGCGGGAGACCGCTCCGTGATCCTTCGCCGCATCACTACGGACGGAGACATGGATCTGCGCCCGGCGCGCACCTCTCCCGTCCGCGGCAGGATCGCCACATTTGCTGGCGCGGGTGTGGCAACAGCGGTTGGCGCTACCGCAGTGATGTCGTATATCGCCGTGTTCGGAGCAATGGAGGAGCATGAACTCAGTGCACTGAATTCCCGCACCATCGCGCTGATGCGGCAGGTGGATGACGGCACGGCGGATGATGAGGCGCTGCGGGCGATCGTCGATAAGTTCAGGGCCGATAACCCAGGCTACCGTGCGTCTGTCTCGCGGAAAGAACACGAGTTCTTCGTCGGCGATCCAATGCCTGTGGACCGGATGGCGCGCGATGGCGATCCCGCGAATTGGTCGCAGCTCGAATACGGAGACGAGATGGTCTCCGTGCTGCGTAATGACCACGGCACGACGGTCGCGGTGGCGTACAACCGTGCTCATTTCTCGCACCTGCAAAGTCGGCTGAAAGCGATTCTTGCCGGCATCGTCGGTCTGGGCACCCTGCTTGCGGCACTGACGGGCAGCATCATTGCGCGCGTGACCGTTCGCCCTGTCGGCCGTCTCCGTCGCGCAATGGACAATGTCTCCACTGAAGGGAGACTGGAGCCCATTGAGGTCGCGGGCAGCGACGAGTATGCCAAGTTGACCGAATCGCTCAATTCGATGATGGAATCGCTCAACGAATCGCGTGTGCGCCAAGCTCAGCTCGTCGCCGACGCTGGCCACGAATTGCGCACGCCGTTGACGTCGATGCGCACGAATATTGAGCTCCTCATCATGCTGCACCGTTCCGGGCAGATGGCGCAGATGCCGCAGGAGGAACTCGACGCGCTCGAAGATGATGTCAACGCCCAAATGGGGGAGTTGTCCACGCTCATCGGCGACCTTGTGGACTTGGCGCGCGAGGACGACTTGCACAAGGAATTCGAGCCGGTGCGACTGGACCACCTCCTGACAGAGGCAATGACCCGCGTGCAGCGCCGCCGCCCGGACGTGAATTTCCGATTCCGCGCAGACCCGTGGATCCTCGACGCCGACCGCGCCGCCTTATCGCGCGCGCCCGTCAACCTCCTCGACAACGCCGCGAAATGGTCCCCGCCCGGCGGGGTCGTGCGCGTCTCCTTGCGCGCGGCGACGCGCAGCGCCGTGCTGATTATCGACGATTCCGGCCCAGGCATCGACCCGGACGTCCGCGAGAAAGTCCTCGAGCGCTTCTACCGAGCGCCCGAATCGCGCTCTATGCCGGGCTCGGGATTGGGGCTGTCCATTGCCGGACAAGTTCTCGAGCGACACGGTGCCTCCATCGCGATTGAGGATTCCGACGACGGCGGCGCACGTATCCGCGTCGTTTTTCCGGGCCGTCCCGCACAGTGATTGCTCAGCAACCATTACGATAAGGACGGATCAGAATAAAGAACTGACACAGCGTTAAAGAGGACAATCACCGAGCATGACAACCCCGGAAATGAACCAAGGTTTCGGCGAGCCCGTGGTGCCGCCGCCGTATAGCGAGCCATTCCCCGTCCAGCCGGAGAAGAAAAAGGGGTTGGGGGCGGGAGCAGTCCTCGCTATTTCGCTCATCACAGGTCTGATCGGAGGCGTGGGCGGCGGTGCCGCCGCGAGCATGCTGACCGGCAGCGAGACCTCTATTGGTGCCAGCAACAACCAGAACTCGCTCGAGGCCCCGGTGAAAAAGGAGCGCACCCCGGCACCGGACGGTTCCGTGGAGAAGGTCGCCGAGTCGGTTCTGCCAGCTGTCGTGTCCATCGAGGTGGCCACGCGCAAGGGTGGGGCAGAAGGCTCGGGGTCGATCATCAGCGCTGACGGCATGGTGCTCACGAACCACCACGTTGTCGCGGAAGCTGGCGGCGAAGGCGCGCAGGTGCGCGTGACGCTTAACGACGGCACGAAGCACCCCGCCAAATTCATCGCCTCCGACGTGAACACCGATGTCGCCGTGATTCAGATCGAGGGTGTCAAGGACCTGCCCACGATCCAGTTCGGCGATTCCAGCGACCTTGCCGTCGGCCAGTCCGTTGTGGCGATCGGTTCGCCGCTCGGCCTGTCGGCGACGGTGACCACGGGCATCGTCTCTGCCCTCAATCGCCCAGTGCGTGCGGCCCAAGGCGGGGGACAGTCCTCCCTGATGGACGGCATTCAGACCGATGCCGCGATCAACCCCGGTAACTCCGGCGGCCCGCTGGTGGACATGAACGGCCACCTCATCGGCATGAACTCCGTCATCGCGTCGCTGTCGCAGGGTGAGTCGGGTGAGGCAGGTTCCATCGGCCTCGGCTTCGCTATCCCCTCGAATTTCGCGCGTCGCGTCGCCGAACAGCTCATCAACGAAGGTAAAGCCCGCCAGCCGATGTTGGGCGTTGAAGTGGACATTCGTGCCCAAACGGGCGGTGCACTCGTGAGCAAAGTCCAGCCCGGCAGCCCAGCGGAGAAGGGCGGACTTAAGGCCGGCGACATCGTGACCCGTATCAATGACCGTTTGATCGAATCGTCGGATGCCCTCGTCGCAGCTACCCGCTCCTTCGATTTCGGTGAGACCGTTGAGCTCGAGGTCCACTCCGAAGGCTCCGAGGAATCCAGAACGGTAGAGGTGACTCTAAGTTCCGAGTAGGTTCTCTAAGTAGCAAAGAGAATCAACGACGAACCGCGAGGAGCCCGATCATGTCAAACACTCTTGACGCGCTAGACCTCAACGAGCCGGACGAGGCATTCCTGCTCGCATCGGAGGCGGAAGTCGAGCTGCCGGCCCAGCCGTGCGCGCTCGCGGTTCTGATTAGCGATCACAAGCGCAATGGCGCTATCGCCGAGGGTACGGACCAGCTGGTCCTCGAGCTGCTCCAGGAGATGGGCTACAAAGTCGACGGCGTGGTCAGCGTGAAGTCCAAGAAGTCCGAGATCCGCAAGGTCATTGAAACCGCAGTCGTCGGGGGCGTTGACCTGGTGGTCACCGTCGGCGGCACTGGTGTCGGCCCGCGCGATAAAGCCCCGGAGGCGACTCGCGCAGTGATCGACCAGCTCGTCCCCGGCGTGGGACAGGCGGTGCGCGCATCCGGCCAATCGTGCGGCGCTGTCGATGCCTGCACGTCCCGCGGCATCTGCGGCGTGTCGGGCTCGACCGTCGTGGTCAACTTGGCGCCGTCGCGTGCGGCGATCCGCGACGGTATGTCGACCATCGCGCCGCTGGTCGCCCACCTCATCAGCGAGCTGCGCAAGTACAGCGTGCAGTAAATGGCTCCCCGGAAAAGACGCCGGGCACGGCGCATCTTGGATGTCGATTACGACAGAAAAGCGGACCGCCCGGAAACCGGACGGTCCGCTGGTGACGGCGAGCGGATCGTTGAATTAGATGATGCGCTGCCGGAGGGTGACGCAGCCGCTAACTACGAAGAGGAGCGGCCGCCGCATCACGGAGATTAGCCCTTGATCTGCGGGTTCTTGCCCTGCGCGAGCAGGTCGCGGATCTCGGTGAGCAGCTCCTGCTCGGTCGGGTCTTCAGCCTTCGGGTCGATGCCCTTGCGGATCTTCTGCTGCTCGTCCAGCTTGTTCATCGGGGCGACGATGAGGAAGTAGACGACAGCGGCGATCAGCAGGAAGTTGATGATGGCAGTGATGAGGGCACCGAAGTCCATGAAGGTGGACTCGTCGCCGGAAATGATCTTGAAGCCGAGACCGGAGAAGTCAGCGCCGCCGATGGAGTTGATCAGCGGGTTGATGATGTTCTCGGAGAAGGCGGTCACGATTGCGGTGAATGCGGCACCGATGACGACACCGACTGCGAGCTCGATGACGTTGCCGCGCAGGATGAAGTCTTTGAAGCCCTTGAGCATGAGGAGTCCCTCCTAGGGGAGTAGAGAAGTTTAGTGCCTGACAGAAGTTACTACAGTGATTTGGATAAGGCCATCACCCACTGTCCAAGTTTCCAGAGATTTCAACGAAAATTCGCATAGTTCACTGCCCGCGCTGTGCTATGACCACCGCGAGCGGCGAGGACAACGACGCGGCTGCCACTGCCGACGCATCACGGGGCCGCAACAAGAGGAGTAGCCCTGAGCTGGGATTATCATCTTCTTCCGGTGCTCCGGCGATGACGACTATTCCGGATTCCGCCACCGTGATCGCTTCTTTTTCGCCGGCGGTGACGACGGAGACGTGGTCACCGTGGTGGAGCATGGGAAGGATGTCAGGGTCGGCGAGCTTGACCGGCACCAATGTGAACTCGTCGGCGTCATCACCCACCAGGGCGCTGACTAGGTCAGGGCCGAGCAGTCGCGTCGCGGTGACCACCTCCCCGGCCGACGCATGCGAGGCGACGATCTGTCCGGACGCCTCCTCCAGCGAGGCCACAGCAGAAGACGGCACGGCATCTTCCGGGAGCGGACGCACCGCGAGATCATCAGCTTCGACCACGTCGCCCGGGGCCACGTCGCGCGCGAAAACGACTACGCCGGGGTCGGCGTTCGCCCTGTTCATCAGGGCACTCAGTGCTGCGCCGGCAACCAGGACAGCGGCAGCGCTTCGGCGCAGCACAACGGCCCGGCGGTAGCCGGGGGTACGGAGAAAACCGAGAAAGCCAGACAAGTCCATGCTTTATTGGACTGCCGGACCACCCCGTTCGGTTCCCAGCCACATGAAACCTGACTGCGTCACGGCACCGTCGATGGGGTGGTCGTGTGGTTCGCTTGGCAGTTCATCGTGGACTTCGTCGTCATAAACAAGCGCGATAATTGGGCACGCCACTCCGTCCAGCGCGCGATCGTAATAGCCCGCGCCTTGCCCCAGCCGTACGCCCGAGCGGTCCACGCCGAGCGCGGGAACGATCACGGCATCGCACGAGAGCTTGCTTAACGACGCCTCACCCGGCCCCTCCGGTTCCCCGATCCCGAAGTGTGCGCCACGGTGTAGTTCGCCCGAATATTTTCCCCATCGCAGATCCCCCTCTGGCGGGGTGATCGGCAGCCACACCTCGTGGGATTTGCTCAACTCAGGCAGGAGATATTCGCCGCCTGGCTCGCCAGACAAAGGGGAGTAGGCAGCCACGCGCGCCCCTGGCTCGAGCCAATCGAGCAGGTGGGAGACCACGGCGGCGTCGATAAGCGAATGCTCTTGCGTTGCGCGTCGCCGACGCGTCTCGGTGCGGATTGCTTCTTTCGCGGAGTGGCCTACACGGAACACGGAATCATTGTAGGTAAACTGCTCATTCATGCAGAATTCTGACCAGAAGCCGGACGCAGCCGTGAAGACTGTCGTCGTGCCGGCCGCCGGAATGGGAACGCGTTTCCTGCCGGCGACTAAGACTGTTCCGAAAGAACTGCTGCCTGTGGTTGATACCCCTGGCATTGAGTTGATTGCGGAGGAAGCTGCCCAGTTGGGGGCCGAGCGCCTCGCCGTGGTGACAGCGCCGGGCAAAGATGAAGTCATGGAGCATTTCGGCGAATTCGAGCAGCTCCGTGCCACGCTGCTTGGTCGCGGTAAAGAGGAGCAGGCACAGAAAGTCTCCCGCGCCGCCGAGATCATCCGGGCGGAAGCTGTCGTGCAGGAAGAACCTCTCGGGCTCGGCCACGCAGTCGGCTGCGCGGAGTCCATCCTTGATGACGGCGAGGACGTCGTCGCCGTGATGCTTCCCGACGACCTGGTGCTGCCCACCGGCGTGATGGAGAAGATGGCGAATGTGCGCGCGGAGCTCGGCGGCTCTGTGCTGTGTGCATTTGAAGTCAGCCCGGAAGAAGTCTTCAATTACGGCGTTTTCGATGTCCGCGACGTTGAGGGCCATGACGATGTCAAGCGCGTTGTCGGCATGGTGGAAAAGCCGGACCCGGCCGACGCGCCGTCTAATTTCGTCGCGACCGGCCGTTACTTGCTCGACCGGAAGATCTTCGACGCGCTCCGCCGCATCGAGCCCGGCAAGGGTGGTGAGCTGCAGCTGACCGACGCGATTGAGCTGATGATCAACGAGGGGCACCCGGTCCACGTCGTCGTGCACAACGGCAAGCGCCACGACCTGGGCAATCCGGGCGGGTACATCCCCGCCAATGTGGACTTCGGGCTGCGCCACGAGAAGTACGGTCCGGCGCTGTACAAGGCGATCAAGCAGATCATCGCTGATTACGAGGCGGAACTCTAGGACCATCCAGGAGGGGACCATGCGTAGTGTCGACGACCACCTTGCCTTGATCATCGATGCGACGATGACGCCCGAGCCGATCCGCATCGGCATTACCGACGCGCTTGGCCTCATGTGTGCCGAAGAGGTGCAGGCGACCTCGCCGCTGCCCGGATTCTCCCAGGCCGCGGTGGATGGCTACGCAGTCCGTGCCGTCGATGTCGGGGGCGGAAAGAGCCTCGGCCACAAAGAGGATTCGCCTGCGCCTGAAGCTTCCCTCCCTGTTGTCGGTGAAGTGGCCGCTGGCTCCCAGAAACCACTGCGCCTGCAGCCCCGCCAGGCTGTCCGCGTTGCGACGGGCGCGCCGCTGCCCACGCTTGCCGACGCAGTTCTGCCCCTCGAATGGTCCGACCGCGGCCGCAAACGCGTCACCCCGCATCGCCCGGTCCGATCCGGCGACTTCATCCGCCGTGAGGGCGATGACATTCAGCCCGGCGATATCGCCGTCCGCTCCGGTGCGGTTCTCGGCCCGGCGCAGATCGGCCTGCTCGCCGCCACCGGCCGCGATAAAGTGCTGGTCTACCCGCGCCCCCGCGTGACCGTGATGTCCTACGGTCTCGAGCTCGTCGACATCGACCGCAACCCTGGCCTGGGGCAGGTCTACGACGTCAGCTCCTATGCGGTGGCCTCTGCCGCGAAAGACGCCGGCGCCGATGTCAACCGTGTCGGCATCATCAATGCCGAGCCGCGCCGACTCAAAGAGCAGCTCGCCGTCCAGGCGCAGAAGAGCGAGTTCATCGTCATTACAGGTGCCGTCGGTGGTTCGAGCGCGAAACCCATCCAGGAGGCTCTCGGCGAGCTGGGCGATATCGACACCACCCGTGTCGCCATGCATCCAGGCTCCGCTCAAGGCTTCGGTCTCATCGGCGAGGATCGCATCCCGGTCTTTCTGCTCCCGTCGAATCCGGTGAGCGCGCTAGTGATTTTCGAGGCGCTGATCCGCCCGGCGATCCGTACGTCTTTGGGCAAGCGTGTCCCGACCCGCCGCACGGTCAAGGCGCGCGCGTTGGGACGTATCGAGTCCATTCCAGGCCGCCTCGGCTTCATCCGTGCCCGCCTGATGCGCGATGCGGAAACGCACGATTACCTGGTCGACGGCATCGGTGGTGTCTCCGGCAGCCCGGCCCACCTGCTCGCTGGACTGGCTGAGGCCAACGCCATCATCCGCATTCCTGCCGATGTCTCCGAGGTCCGTCCCGGCGATATCGTGGACGTGTTATTCCTCCAACAGCGGGCTTAACGATGTTCAATTTCCTCGGTCGGGCAAGCCACCCCGGCTGGCCCGAACCGACCCCTACCGTGCACGTCCCAGGGGCGACGCTCCGGCTCCGGCCACTGGCTGCGAGTGACGGAAAGAGCTGGGCGCGGATGCGCATCCAGGATGAGGAGATTCTCCGCCCCGTCGAGCCCACCGTGCCCGGCACGTGGGAGGAAGCCCATTCGCAGGCGGCGTGGCGGTCGAATTGGCAGAATCTGCGCCGCTTCGCCCGCGACGGAATCATCGTTCCGCTCGCCATCGAACTCGACGACCGTTTCATTGGGCAAGTCACGCTGGGCAATATCCAGCACGGCGCGATCGGGGAGTGCTGGGTCGGGTACTGGGTGTATTCGCGGTTCGCGGGCCGCGGCATCGCCACCGTTGCGTGCGCACTCGGCGTGGACCACGCCTTCGCCCGCATCGGCCTTCACCGAGTCACAGCCACCTATCTGCCGAACAACCCAGCCTCGGGCAAAGTACTCTCGAACGTCGGCTTCCGGGAGGAAGGTTTTTTGCGCGAGAATTTGCATATCGACGGCGCGTGGCGCGACCACCATTTCGTCGCCCAAAACATCGACGACCTGCCCGGTTCCGCCATCGAACGCCTCGCCGCCCGCGGCCGCTGCTGGATCTAGAAATTCCCGCTTCCTTTCGCGGCGTGGGTCGGTCATTGCCGGACGAGATCTCTATAACCTCAGCCAGGAAACATGCCCGAAAAGCAGAAAGGTCGTGGCGTACATGTCCGGCAGCCTGAGCCTGATCATCGTCCTCATCGTCGTGGTGTGGGCGATTGTTCTCGCCCCGATGGTGTTGGGGGACTCGAAGCCGATCCGGCGCTCCGGCGAGGGCTACGACGAGACGCGCGTGCTGCACGAGGGCAATACACCGCTCGCTACGCGTCGTCGCCCGCGCGTGACAAAGGCTGATATCCACAGCTTCGACGAGGACGACGCCGACTACGAGGTGCTCGAGGCAGAAGACGAAGAAGCAGCATCGGAAGAAGAAGCAGCGCTTATCGACGACGCCCCCTCCGGCTCCACCTCCCTCAAGAAACTGTTCGCCCGCAATTCCATCGACGGCGAAGTGGTGGAAACAGAACTCGACGCTGACTCTGACACCGAGACTTCCTCCGAGCCTGACACTGAGACTTCCTCTGAGTCTGACACTCAGCCCGAGTATGAGCTCGATGCCTCCTACCTCTCCCCGGAGGATTACGGCTACACCACCGTGACTCAGCTGGAAGAGCGGACAGAAGAACCCGAAGAGGAACCGGAAGAAGAGCACGAGCCGACTGCGCAGGAGCCTACTGAGGACGAGCTCGCCTTTGCTCGTTCGCGTCGCGGCCGTGGTGGCTGGGACCCGGAGAAGGCGAAGCGGGTGCGCGAGGACAGGTTCCGTCGCCGCCAGCGGACGTTGCTCGGCCTCGTCGTGCTGCTCGGCGTGACCTTCGTCTTCGGTATCGTCTCGGGCGGATGGGCATGGTTGACGCCGGCCGCGGCAGCAGGTCTGCTGATCTGGTTCATGACTGCGTTGCGCACGACGGTGAAGAAGGAGCGCGCACTCCAGGCGCGCCGAGTGCGTCAGCTGCGCCGCGCACGACTCGGTGTCATCACCGCGGAAGAGGACGCACCGCTGCCGCCGCACATGCGTCGCCCGGGAGCAGTGGTGGTCGAGGTCGACGACGAGAGCGCCGACTTCGCTAACCTGCCCGCCTACACGGCACCGCGGACCGAAACGGAAACCGAGCAGGTCCGCGAAATCGCGTAGTTTTTCCACCAATACGAGGTCGTTATAGCCGGTAATATCGCCGGGTATGACGACCTCTTTTTCTACTCAGGTAAACGATAATCCCGGTAAGTCTGCCCAGCTGTGGGAGAAGTTCAGCGACACGAAACTCAAGCGCCTGATCTTTTCAGCTTTCTACTCGGTGAAGGCGCCGTACTTCCGCACCGTGATGCCGCGTGTCCAGGTCGCTGAGCCAGGCCGCTGCGTGGTGCGGTTGGGTAAATGGTGGGGCGTGCAAAACCACATCGGCACCTTCCACGTCATCGCCGGCCTGAATGGGGCAGAGGCCGCCATGGGTCTTCTGTGCGAGGTGACGGTGCCGGATACGCACCGTTGGATTCCGCGCGGAATGCGCGCCGATTACCCGGCGAAGTCCACCGGTGGTCTGACCATCACCGCCACCGGCGACTTCCCGGACTTCTCCACGATCACCCGCGAAACCGGCGGCCAGCTGGTCACCATCAACTGCGAGATCGTCGACGATGCCGGGGTGGAGCCGATTACCGCGGAGATCGATGTGTGGGTCACCGCGAAGAAGAAGTGACCATCTCGATAAGTCCGTCCATCGTCGTTGGCCCGATGTAGACAAAGCCGTAGGGGCGCAGATAGGCAGTCAGGCCTAGTCCGTCCCCGAAGTTGTCGTGCTGGATATACCAGTTGATCAACTGCGATAAAGAGCGCTTTTCCCGCATCGCGACAGTGGCTTTGGCATTGGTCACCACCGCCTCGACTTTGCGCCGATTGCGGATGAGCCTTGGGTCGGTCAACAGGTACTCGATGTCGTCTTCGTCGAATTCAGCAATGAGGTCGGGGTCGAAATCACAAAACGCGTCTTTCAGTGCTTCGCGTTTCTTCTGGATCAGGGCCCAAGACAGGCCGGGGAGAAATACTTCGAGGGTGAGCAGTTCGAAGGCGTGGGTGTCGTCGATAAGCAATTGTGTTGTCATACATACTTTGACTGCCGTCACCGCCCAAAAGGTTCCACGTTGTAGTGTTTAACTCATGAATAGTCCCGCCCTCCGCGATTTCGCACTGCTCGTGGCGCGTCTCGTGCTCGGTGTCGTATTCATCGCGCACGGCTACCAGCACTGGGTCGGGACCGGGATGCGGCGCACAGCTGAGAGCTTCGCCGAAGCCGGAGTCCCGCAGCCGCGTCTGTCTGCGTATCTTGCTGGCTCAGTCGAACTCGTCGGCGGAGCGCTGCTTATCATCGGGCTGCTGACAACCATCGTCGCAGGTGTGCTTGCACTATTGATTGTGGCCGGGGCGTATTTCGTTCACCTCGACGCCGGTTTCTTCGCAGCCGACGGTGGCATCGAATACCCTCTGGTGCTCGTTGTTTTGCTGGTCCTTGTCGTAGTGTTCGGCTCCGGGCGCGTCAGTTTGGACAAGGTGCTCATCGATGATTGACCACGGTGACGTCCAAGCGGCGCTGTCTGCGCGCATCGACGGGGAGGACTCCAACCTCGACGACGACATCGTCGATGCGCACCTCGCGGAGTGCGACGAATGCAAAAAGTTTTGGGAGCAGTCGTTGAGAATGTCCCGCTCGCTCAATGTCGCGGGCGATATGATGCCGCCCGAGGACCTCACGGAACTCATCTACGCCGGCGTCGAACCTGAATTCCGCCGCGTTTCCGCGCGCCGCATCATGCTTCTGACGGTGTGCCGTGTCGTCCTTGCTCTGCTGGCGTTGGTCTACGTCGTGTGGGCGGGACGCATCCTCGGCACGGATCTCGAGGGCGCAGCTGTGCGCGTCGGCATCGCCGTAGCATTGCTTTTCGTTTCCTGGAAGCCGTCGCAAATCCCCGGCGTTCTTCTCATCGTCGGAGCGATGTTCGGTTTCAGTCTCAGTTTCGCGGTGCTGGAGGCAATCACTGGAGGAGCCGCACCATGGGCGCAATTGCTGACATTGCTGTTCACCAGCGTGGTGCTGGTGGCCATGTGGGTCGTGGACTACGGCAATCCACTCAAGGTGCTCAACGCGAAGCCGGTGTAATTATTTCCAGCTCGGCAGCCACATGAGCTGCTCGTAGATGCCGTTCGGAATCCGGTACCCGTACAAGATCGGGGAGAAGTACAAGAACATTCCGATCACGGTGGCGAGATACACGACGACCGCGAGCCGGCCTGACGTGATGGGGCCGATGTGTCTGCTCACCCAGTTGAGTTGTTTCCCACACTTAGACAGCTCGCCCAGTGCGAGTGCGATAAGCACGATCGTGAACGGCACGAGGGGAGCGGCGTAGAAGAAGTACATCTGGCGGTCGAATGCGGCCAGCCACGGAAGGAAACCTGCGCCGAACGCGACGAGGGGAATAATGACCCGACGGTCTTTTCGCGTGATCCAGGCCCACGCCGCCCAGAGCAGAATCGGCACGGTCAGCCACCAGATGGCAGGCGTGCCGAACAGGTAGATCATGCGCCGGGAATCGTCGCTGCTGGTGGAGGAGTAGTACAGGATCGGGCGGGAGGCCACCAGCCACGACCACGGCTTGGAATCCCATGGGTGGGAGTGCCCTGAAGAGGAAGTCAGCTCAGAGTGAAACTTCAGCACCGAGAAGTGGTAATAGAACCACCCGGCAGCCGCCTCAGGTAGCTTGGTCAGCCAGGACCAGTCGGAGTCGGCGATCGTGCCGTCGGAAAGCGCGTGGCGGTAGACCGCTGTTTCGGACGCGAACCACGCGCGCCAGGACCACACGTAGAGCACCGCCGGAATCAGTACGATCGACGCGAGGGCGGAAGGAACATCTTTCAGCAGAGTTTCCCGTACCGGGTTCTTCACTCCGTAGCGGTGGCGTAACCACAGATCGTAAAACGACGACAGCAGGCCGAAGAATGCGATGTAGTACAGGCCCGACCACTTCACCGACAGCGCCAACCCGAGCAGCACGCCCGTGGCGAAACGCCACCAGCGGAAGCCCAAGCGGGGATTCACGATGCCTTCCTCGTACGCGTCATGGAAGCGCTGGTGCACCTGCCGCATGTCGCCGGCCAGCGTCCAGGCAGCCATGACGACGAAGAGCAGGATGAACACGTCGAGCATGCCGAAACGGCCGATCACCAGCAACACTCCGTCGCAAAGCGCGATGGTGCCCGCAAAAGCAGCGATGAGCCACGATTGAGACAAGCGTCGCGCGAGAAGCATCGTGAATATGACGACGGCGGAAGAAAATAGCGCGGCCACGAAGCGCCACCCGAGCGGGGTGTAGCCGAAGACCATCTCGCCGAGCGCTTCCAGCCGCTTCGCCAGCGGCGGGTGAACGACAAGGCCGTAGCCCGGATTCGACTCGATGCCGCCGAGGACCGGGTTGAACCACGACCGTGCGATATCCCATGCTTGCGGCACGTAGTGCTTCTCGTCGAAGACCGGAGTGCCGTTCGAACGTGCCGATGTCAGGCCCACGAAACGGGTGAAAACCGCGAGGATCCCGATGACGACGGTTGAGACAGTGTCGCGCTGCGTCCATGGCACCGTCACGGGCGCTGTCGGCTTTGGTTTTGAAAAGCCAGTTTTCACAGTCTCGGCTGTCGCTGTCGAACTCACGGGAATGATCTTAGCCGGTGGCTGTGTAAAGCTTTAAGGCATGGAAACGGTATCTCTTCCTCCGCGCGGAATTATTCTCGCGGCGACCCCGCTCGGAAATATCGGGGACGCGTCGCCTCGTCTCGTGCATGCGCTCGAACACGCGGATGTCGTCGCCGCGGAAGACACAAGGCGCACACGCAACCTCGCGAATTCCCTGGGGGTGGAGATTCGCGGCAGGATCGTCTCCAATTTCGACCACAACGAAGACAAGAGGGTCGCCGAGCTTATCGACGTCGCCCGCAACTCTTCCGTCCTCGTCGTCACCGATGCGGGGATGCCACTGGTGTCCGATCCGGGGCACTCACTTGTCGCTGCGGCCCACGACGCGCAGATCCCCGTGACCTGTTTGCCAGGCCCGTCTGCAGTGACCACTGCACTCGCGTTGTCTGGTCTCGGTGTCGGCCGGTTCATTTTTGACGGGTTCGCTCCCAGAAAGCCCGGCGCTAGAAAAGCGTGGCTCGAGTCCCTGAAGAATGAAGGACGTGCCGTGTGCTTTTTCGAGTCGCCGCACCGGATTGCAACGACGCTCGCGGAAGCCGCTGAGATTCTCGGTGACCGTCAGGCCGCTGTGTGTCGCGAACTGACCAAGACCTACGAGGAGGTCAAACGGGGTACTCTCGCTGAGCTCGCGGTCTGGGTCGAGGAAGGCGTGCGCGGCGAAATCACCGTCGTGATCGACGGGGGACACGAAACGCCGGAGCCTGAGGACGTCCTCGATCTCGTGCAGCAGCGGGTCGACGACGGGATGCGGCCGAAAGATGCGGTCAAGGAAGTCGCGAAAGCTGCGGGCCTCAAGGCGGGCGAGCTTTACGACGCCTTTATTGCTGCTCGCAGCTCCTAGACAGTAAATGTGCACCCTGTGCACATTTCTATTACCGTCTTTGGGGTGAGAAAGGAGCCCCATTGAGTAGTGAAGAGAAGCTGACAGACCCGCATGATCCGAATGCCGAGCCGCATGCGGACGATCCGATTGTGACCCAAAACCGCCCCGCTACCGCCGAGTTGCAGGACCTCCTGGACGCGCGGAATGAGGGCGAGCAGCAGAAGATTTCCGACCCGGAGGACGCCATCGAGCGTGCGTCCGAAGACGAAAACCTGAAGATCGACTGGGCGATCGTCGGCCCGCTCGCCGCGATTGTCATCGCAGTAGTCGTCTGGGGCCTCGCCGCGAAGGAGAGCTTCAGTGCTTTCTCCTCCGCCTCGTTCAGCTGGGTGATCGAGAACCTCGGTTGGGCGTACGTCTTCTTCGGCACCGTTTTCGTCGTCTTCGTTCTGGTGATGGCCGTCTCCAAATTCGGCAAGATCCGTTTGGGGGCTTCCGACGAGCAGCCGGAATTCTCCACGATGTCGTGGATCGCGATGATGTTCGCCGCTGGCATGGGCATCGGCCTGATGTTCTTCGGCGCTTCTGAGCCGCTCAGTTTCTACCGCGATGGTGTCCCAGGCATGGATAGCGCGGATGCGGTCGGCACCGCCATGGCGCAGACCATGTTCCACTGGACCCTGCACCCGTGGTCCGTATACGCGATCATCGGCCTTGCCGTCGCGTACTCGACGTTCCGCCTCGGCCGCAAGCAGCTGCTTTCGAGCGCGTTCATTCCGCTCATCGGGCAGAAGCTTGCGGACGGTTGGCTGGGCAAGCTTATCGACGGCCTCGCCATCTTCGCCACCATCTTCGGCACCGCCTGCTCCCTGGGTCTTGGCGCCCTGCAGATATCGACTGGTCTGGAGGCTTCCGGACTCGTCGATTCCCCGTCGACCACGCTGACCGTCGGCATCGTCAGTGTCCTGACCCTGGCCTTCCTGCTGTCCGCCATGTCCGGTGTGGGCAAGGGCATCCAATGGGTTTCCAATTTCAACCTGGTCGTGGCTGCCGTGCTGGCCATCTTCGTGTTCATCTTCGGGCCGACCCTGACGCAGCTCAACCTGCTGCCTACTGCCATCAGTTCTTACCTGGACCAGTTCTTCCTCATGGCGTCGCGCACCGCCGAATCCGCCGACACTGAGGCAGGGGAGTGGCTCGGTGGCTGGACCATCTTCTACTGGGCATGGTGGATCTCCTGGTCCCCGTTCGTGGGCACCTTCCTGGCCCGTATTTCCCGTGGCCGCACCATCCGTGAATTCTTGATCGGTGTCACCCTGATTCCGGCTGGTCTGTCCACCGTCTGGTTCTGCATCTTCGGCGGCACCGCTATCCATCTCGAGCAGATCGGTGAATCGATCTACGGTGAAGGCACGTCCGAGGAGCAGCTGTTCAACCTGCTGCACACCTTCCCCGGCGGCTTCGCCATGGGCATTGTGGCTCTGATCCTCTTGAGCACCTTCTTCATCACCTCCGCCGACTCCGCGTCGACTGTGATGGGCTCCCTGTCCCAGAACGGCAAGACCGACGCGAAGCCGATGCTGACCGGCATGTGGGGCCTCGCTACCGCTGCCGTCGGCCTGACCCTGCTCATCGCAGGTGGCGACGAGGCTCTGGACTCCCTCCAGAGCGTCACCATCGCGGCGGCCACCCCGTTCTTGGTGATCCTCATCCTGCTGATGTTCGCCATTGTGAAGGACGTCAGTAACGACACCATTTACCTGGACATGAAGGAGCAGCAGCGCTTCGCCCACCAGCTGGCGATCGAGCGCCGTATGCACCGCGACGCACTCGCGAAATCCCGCAAACGCCAGCGCATGTTCGGCACCAAGCGGTAGTCACTTATGCTGGGGCGTATGACTGTCTCCCCGAACAACGCCACCTCCGAAAATGTCCTCGTGTGTGTGGCGTGGCCCTACGCGAACGGGCCGCGCCACATCGGCCATGTCGCCGGTTTCGGCGTCCCGTCCGATGTGTTCGCGCGCTACCAGCGCATGGTGGGAAACAATGTGCTCATGGTGTCCGGCACCGATGAGCACGGCACGCCCCTTTTGGTCCAGGCGGATAAAGAAGGTGTGACGGTCAAGGAACTCGCTGACCGGTACAACCGTCAGATCGTCGACGACCTCGCTGGTCTCGGTTTGTCATACGACTTGTTCACCCGTACCACTACCCGCAATCACTATGCGGTGGTGCAGGAATTGTTCAAGGGGCTGTACGACAACGGCTACATGATCAAGGAGACCACGCAGGGCGCTATTTCCCCGTCCACGGGCCGCACCCTTCCGGACCGCTACATTGAGGGCACCTGCCCGCTGTGCGGCGCCGACGATGCCCGTGGCGACCAGTGCGATAACTGCGGTAATCAGCTCGACCCGGTCGACCTGATCAATCCGGTGTCCAAGATCAATGGGGAGACCCCGGAGTTCATCGAGACCGAGCACTTCATGCTCGACCTGCCCTCGCTTCATGACGCCCTCAAGGCATGGCTCGAGGCCCGCCAGGATTGGCGCCCCAACGTCCTCAAGTTCTCCCTGAACCTGCTCGAGGACATGCGCCCGCGTTCCATGACCCGCGATATCGACTGGGGCATTCCCGTCCCCGTCGAGGGCTGGGAGAACGACCCGGGCAAGAAGCTTTATGTCTGGTTCGATGCCGTCATCGGCTACCTTTCCGCCTCCATCGAGTGGGCGGCCCGCACTGGAAATCCGGACGCGTGGAAGCAGTTCTGGCAGGATCCTGCCACCAGCGGCTTCTACTTCATGGGCAAGGACAACATCACCTTCCACTCCCAGATTTGGCCGGGCGAGCTCCTCGGTTACGCCGGCAAGGGTGCGAAGGGCGGCGAGGTTCACGAGCTCGGCGAGCTCAACCTGCCCACCGAGGTCGTTTCCTCCGAGTTCCTCACCATGTCGGGCTCGAAGTTCTCCTCGTCGAAAGGCGTGGTCATCTACGTCAAGGACTTCCTCGCTGAATTCGGCCCTGATCCGCTCCGTTATTTCATCGCTGTCGCCGGCCCCGAAAACAATGACACGGACTTCACCTGGGATGAATTCGTCCGCCGCGTGAACAACGAGCTCGCGAACGGCTGGGGAAACTTGGTCAACCGCACCGTCTCCATGGCACACAAGAACTTCGGGGAGGTGCCGGAGCCGGGCGAGCTTATCGACGCCGACCGTGCCATCCTCGATCTCGCCTCCCAGACCTTCGACTCCGCCGGCCACGAGCTCGGACTTGCCCACTTCAAGGCTGCAATCACCAAGGTCATGCATGTTGTCGGTGAGGCAAATGCCTACATCGCCGATCAGGAACCCTGGAAGCTCGCGAAAGACGAGTCCCAGCGTGAGCGTCTGGCGACCGTATTGTGGACCGCGCTCCAGGTGGTCTCGGACTGCAATGCTTTGTTGACCCCGTTCATCCCGCACACCGCGCAGAAGGTTCACGAGACTCTCGGCCGCGACGGTATCTGGGCCGCATCCCCACGCGTCGAAGAAGTTACCGACGACGAGGATCTCGAACTCATCGGCGTTGGTTTGCCCAAGAAGGGGCAGACCTACCCAGTCATCACCGGTGACTACGCCTCTCAGCAGGCAGTGTGGTCTCGCGTCGATGTCGTGCCGGGCACGAAGCTGGAGAAGCCGAAGCCGCTGATCGCCAAGCTCGATCCGGAACTCGGTGAGACCGGCCCGGAGTGGGCACCTGTTCAGTAGTTTCCACTAGTTCGCCTCCGGGTAGAAGGGGAACTCGAGGCGGTACTCCCGCTCCAGTTCAATGAGTGCTGCCACGCATGCTTCGTAGTCGCGATCGATGTCGTACGCGTCCAGGATGGCGTGCCCCTTGGCGAAGAACTGTTCGCGGTCCCGCTTGATGCGCTGGATATCATCGAGCGTGCACTTCCAGCGCGGTGCCGTCGGCGTGGTGTGCCGCGCGAAGAGTCCCTCGGGGTCGACCACCGCGTACGTTCCGTCCGCGAAAAGCCACACGATGTCGCCGGTGACCGGATCGGGAACGTAGAACGCCCGGCGATCGGTTTTCACGTTGTGATGGTGCTGGCAGAGCGAGAAGAGATTCGCTGCGGTGGTCTGTCCGCCTTCCTCATAAGGAACGCGGTGGTCGAGCTGGCACTTCCACGCCGGGTGGTCACACCCGGGGTAGATGCAGGTCCCGTCGCGCCCTTGTGCGTATGCGCGGACCGAGTCGGGCGGAACATATCCGGCGATCGTGTGGTCTTTAGCGCTCCGGAGGTCGACGGTGGTCGAGCCCATGGCATGAGCCATCTCGGTTCCGGCTGCCGTCGTGTGACCGAAGCCGGGCACGTAGGCGGATGCCGATTCGTCGATAGTTCCATCCTCGCCCAGTGGTGCGTACGCGTAGATCGTGACGTCCGCCGGCGGAGTGATCTCCCCGGTGATGAGCTTCACCAGGGCCTCGACGGGCGTGATATCGTGCTCCTTCGATGCCTCGAGGATGAACTCCTTGATCGCCGCCATCGTGACATGGTCGGCAGTGAGCGTCATGCCGGAGGTGCCGTGGGTGCCGCCGACATGGAAGTCGAGGTCGCACTGGCCGGGAGCCTCGCTCTCGCGGGACTTCCGCTTGCGCTTGTCGTGCGCGACGGACGAGTCGATGTCACCGATCAGTTTGTTGAGTCGGCTCGTGACCTTGTGGGCGCTCGGCAGCTCCTCGTTCGGCTTCGTCGGCGTGAAGAGATCCACGAGCATCTTGTCGATGATGTCGTAGTTCTCCTGGTCGACGACGCTGCCCAACATGCTCACGGCGCGGTCGATCGCCTTCAAACGCGACAGATCCAGCCGGGCCGTTTCTTCCTGTAGCTGCTTGAGCTGCGGCAGGGACTTGAGAGTCATGTAGCAATAGACCCCCGACTTCACCTCGTTCAGCGGCAGCCCCGTTGTGGAGCGCAGCCGCGCCATTTCGGTGTCGTGGTCGGCGGAGCCGTAGAACTCTTCGCCGTCCTCCGCATAGTGGCGGAAGACCGCATGGTGTGCCCTGCGCAGTGCCATGCCGTTCACGGCATCCGGGTCGTCCGGATTCTCGGTGGCGAAGAACGGATTCATCACGGTCCCTCCCCTCGGCCCGGCAGTTCCAGCAGTGTCATGATTTCCCCCTAAATGTGACTGCGTTTTCTGTTGTACGAACAGTCTTTCACATAGGATGAACCATACCTCGTGAAAAGCGTTCGATAATCGAACAACTATGCGAAAACTTGGGTAAAGTCCCAGGTCGACAGAGAATGTCCTCGAACAGTGCGGCGCGGCTCCGATCGAAATAGGCGTTAGGGTGGGGGAATGATCACCCATGAATTGCGGGAATTGGCCGCGAGTGCCAAAGAACACGCGGCGCGTTTCAACGATGGAAACGACCATACGGTCTCGGCGGCGTTGCTGACTGCATCAGGAAGGCACGTGCTTGGTCTCAATGCATTTCATTTCCTGGGAGGTCCATGCGGGGAAGTCTCTGCTCTAGCCGCTCATGCGGCCACGTGTCCCGAGGATCCGGTGCGGGCTGTAGTAGCGGTGTACGGGCCCACAGGTAGCGTTATTCCGCCGTGCGGGAAGTGCCGGCAGGTCCTGTTTGACCTTGATCCAGGAATTCAGTGCGTGGTCCGAACAAATAATGGCTTCGAGGCGCCTACTGTCGCTGAACTGCTTCCCAACGCGTTTGACTGGCGGAATTTGGGCGGGGATCAGCGCGTGTACATGTGGGAGGGTTACGAAGAAGCAATTCGAAGTGGAGCGAAGCGGCAAACAATCCGTGTGGATGACCCCTTCCGGGAAGGTGGTGCGCAGCTTGTCTTCGAAAAAGAGTCCGGAGTCACGGTGACTATGCCTGCACGGATTGTCTCGGTTGCCACAATCCAACGGTCCAGCCTGACAGAAGAACATGCAAAACTGGATGGATTTGCTTCGCTGGGTGAGCTGCACGAGGCGTTGGACGCACATTACCCGGGGCTGGCTCCGGAAGACCCAGTCGACGTCGTCAGCTTCGAGATCGGTTAACCCAAGAACTGCTTGATAAAAGCAGTCAGTTTCCCCGGTTCCTCGTCCTCGAAGCGGGTGTCCACGACCACCAGGGGTGCGGTGTACATGTCGTGGTCGGGGGAGGTGACGACGAGGTCGGTGCCGTAGTCGTCGATAAGCAATTGCCATGCGAAGTTGTGCTCGCGGATGAACGCGTCGCCGAGCGCGGTGCCGTACATGCGCGCGATGTCGCCGCGGGAATATGCGCGGCGGAGGTCGGGGTCGAGGGCGAGGTAGTCGCCCAAGGTCTCTTCGAATGAGGCGACGATGTCATCGATCGATCCGTTGATGCCGGCAACGGCGGCTTCGGCGAGGTCGCGGTCGATCTGGGAGCGGGTGGCGGCATCGATGTCGTGGAACTCCATGCGCCCGAGGATAGGCTGGAACACATGTCGAAGAAGAAACCGCGCCCCACGCCCGTTCCGGCCGAGCGAATTGCTGGGCTTATCGACGCCCACACCCACCTCGCCTCCGCCAAAGCCCGCACCAAAGACGACGTGGATGCGATGGTTGAACGCGCAGTCGATGCTGGCGTTGAGAAAATCTGCACTGTCGGCGACGGGCTCGACGAGGCTGAATTGGCGTTGCGAGCTGCTCATTTCAATGACCGCGTGTTCGCGGCGTGCGCGATCCACCCGACGCGCGCGGGCGAACTCGATGATGCGGCGCGGAATCGTTTGACGGAGATGGCTGCGGACGAAAGATGTGTGGCGGTGGGGGAGACCGGCATCGACACGTACTGGATCAAGCATGATCCTGACCGGACTGCGCCGCTGGACGTCCAGGAAGAGGCATTTCGCTGGCATATCCAGTTGGCCGTTGATTCCGGCAAGGCGCTCATGATTCACAACCGTGAGGGCGACGAGGACATGATGCGGATTCTCGCCGACTCGCCGCGCCCGGAGCACGTCATGTTGCACTGTTTTTCCTCGCCTGTCGACGTCGCGCGGGAAGCTATCGAGCGCGGATACGTTTTGTCCTTTGCTGGAAATGTGACGTTCAAGCGCAATGATGATCTTCGGGAAGCGGCGAAACTCGCCCCAGTAGGGCAGCTGCTGATCGAAACTGACGCGCCGTATATGACGCCGGAGCCTTTCCGCGGGGCGCGCAACGAGCCTTCCCTGATCGGGCATACGGCGAAGGTGGTTGCGGAAGCGCGCGGAATGGCGGTGGAGGATCTCGCGAAAGAGGTCAACGAGACGTTTGGGCGGATCTTCAGCATGTGAAAAGGAGCGGGAGTGTGAGGTAGCGCACTTTGATGTTCGTGCAGTTCACCGGTGGCGCAGGTGCCTGCGGTGGCGGGTGTGATCGCTGTGGTTCCGGTCATTGCGAATTTCTGGTTTAAGAGCGATCTTTACCGTATCGTTACATAGGTTCGCTTCCCCCAACTGAGGATTTCTTTCCATGTCGCGTCATCGTCGCATCAATAAGACCTCGACCACCCGCGCCGTCATCGCCTCCACGGCAGTGGGTGCCCTCGCCATCGGTGGAGCCACCACCGCAGTCGCCGCGCAGAAGTCGGTGACCGTGGACGTCAACGGCGAGCCCATCGAGCTGACCACTTTCGCCGGTAATGTCGGCGGAGCGCTCCAGGCCGCTGGCGTTGAGGTGGGCGAGAAAGACCTTGTCTACCCCGCACCGTCGGATGCCCTGAACAGCGGCGACACGGTGACCGTCCGCACCGCAAAGCCTGTCGCGGTCACCATTGACGGCGGCGAAGCCCAGGAGTTCACCACCACGGCGCTGACGGTGTCGGATTTCCTTAAAGAGCTGCCGGGCGCAGGTGGTTCTTCCCACGCTTTCGCTGAAGATGATGTGCTCACCGACAACATGACCATCGATCTGACCTCCCCGAAGATCGTGGCCATTCATGACGGAGGCAAGACCACCTACGCTGCCGCGGCCGCCAAGACAGTTTCCGAGCTGCTCGCCGCTCGCGGCGTGCTGGTGGACTCCAACGACCGCGTTTCCCCGGGCATGGATGCCCCAGTGACCGGCAACATGGACATCACCATTGATCGCGTCGACTATGACGAGCGCACCACCGTCGAGGAATTCGACGTCGAGCCGCACTACGTCGAAGACGAAAGCCTCGCCCCGGGTGAGGAGAAGGTCCGCGAGAAGGGCGAGAAGGGCAAGCGCGAAACGACCCGCCGCATCGTCACGGTGAACGGCGAGGTGGAATCCGATGAGATCGTCAAGCGGGAAGACACCCGCAAGGGTCGCGCGGCTGTGATCGCCCGCGCGAAGAAGGAATCCGCTCCCGCTGTCGCGGGCGGTTCGGTGTGGGATTCCCTCGCGCAGTGCGAGTCCGGCGGCGATTGGTCCATCAACACCGGCAACGGCTTCTACGGTGGTCTCCAGTTCACCGCGTCGACGTGGGCCGCGTACGGCGGCACTCAGTACGCGCCGACCGCGAACTTGGCCACCCGCGAGCAGCAGATCGCTGTCGCGTCGAAGGTCCAGCAGGGCCAGGGTTGGGGTGCATGGCCTGCCTGCACCGCGAGCCTGGGAATCCGCTAACCTCGGAGGGCATGACTAGCCCCGACATCCAGTTGCTCGGCCCGGTGGAGATCCGGGCGCTCGCCGACGAGCTCGGGGTGACCCCGACGAAGAAACTGGGGCAGAATTTCGTTCACGATCCGAACACGGTGCGGCGCATCGTGGCGGCGGCTGATATCAGCGCTGACGACACCGTTCTAGAGGTCGGTCCCGGCTTGGGGTCGTTGACGCTCGGCCTGCTCGAGGTCGGGTGCCGGGTGTCGGCTGTCGAGATCGATTCGCGGCTGGCGGAGAGGCTGCCGCAGACTGCCGCAGAATTCGCGCCGGAGGCAGCGGGCAGGCTGTCGGTGCTCAACCAAGACGCGCTCAAGGTTCAGTCCAACGAGATCGAAGCGCCGACCGCGTTGGTGGCGAATTTGCCGTACAACGTCGCGGTCCCGGTGCTGCTGCACCTGTTGGAGGAATTCCCGAGCATCCGTCGCGTGCTCGTGATGGTGCAGCTCGAAGTCGCGGACCGCCTAGCGGCGGACCCCGGCTCGAAAATCTACGGCGTGCCCAGCGTCAAAGCGTCGTTCTACGGCGACGTGCGCAAGGCGGGCAATATCGGCAAAAACGTCTTCTGGCCTGCGCCGAATATCGAATCAGGGCTCGTGCGTATCGACGTCCGCGATAAGGGGTGGCCAATTTCGTTGCGCGAGCGCGTTTTTCCGCTTATCGACGCAGCGTTTGCCCAGCGACGCAAGACCCTCCGCGCCTGCTTAGGCGGGGTTTATGGGTCGTCCGCTGCAGCAGAGGAAGCGTTGCGCGCGGCCGGCATCGATCCGCAGCTGCGCGGCGAGAAGCTCGCGGTGGAAGATTTCGTGCGACTGGCACAGGTGGGTGAAAAATGAAATTCACGGCACGCGCGAACGGCAAAGTGAACCTGCACCTCGGGGTAGGGGAGGTCCGCAGCGACGGCTATCACGACCTGTCCACGGTGTTCATGGCTGTGGACCGGCCGGAGACGGTGACGCTGACGACGCTGGAGGGGGACGTCGATAAGCATCCCGATGCGTCTCCGCTGAGCTTCGTCTCGGAGATGCGCACTACCTACCACGTGCATGAACCTGATGAGGATCTGGACAATCCGAAGAACCTTGCCTGGAAAGCAGTGGATTCGATCTGCACTGGGTACATGGGGATTCTCGCGCAGGATATGACGCGGGAAGACATTAGACCGGATCTGCCGATGATGCGGTTGGAGGTCGATAAGACCGTGCCGGTGGCAGGGGGCATGGCGGGCGGATCCGCCGATGCTGCTGCAGCTGTGCAGGCGATCAGTGCTTTGATCGCGCACTACGATCGTCCGCTGCCGGAAGAACTATTCAAGTACTTGGTTCCGGGGCTGGGGGCGGATGTCCCTTTCGCGGAAATGGGCGGCATCGCGCTGGGAACTGGACGCGGTGATTCCCTGGTGCCGATGATGGGGCGCGGCACATACTGGTTCGCCTTTTTGAATCCGAAGGTGGGGTTGTCCACGAAGGCAGTGTTCGAGAAGCTGGACGACCTGCGTTTCAATTACGCCTCCATGGTCCCGCACATGGATACGACCACACTGTCGAGGGCACTCGTGTCAGGGGATCCGCAGCTGGTGGGCGCTGCCATGCACAATGACTTGGAGGCGGCGGCGCTGGCATTGCGGCCGTCGCTCCAGCAGCTCATCCACGACGCCGAAGATGCCGGCGCGATCCGGGCGATGGTGTCTGGTTCTGGCCCGACCATCGCGGCGCTGTGTGCGGATGAGGAAGGGGCGAGGGCAGTCGTCGATAAGCTCGGCTCTGATGCGGTCGAAGCTTTCGCTGCTCACGGGCCTGTTGGTGGTGCGCGGCTGCTGTAGGTATCCAAGGGGTATACGAATTGGTATACTTTGGGCGTGGCTGAGCAGACAACGATTAAGGTGCCCGTTGATCTGCGTGATGAGATCAAGGTGATCGCGCAGCAGCGGGGGGAAAGTATGCCGAGCATTATCGAGGAAATGCTCGAGCTCTATCGGGAAGAGATTCGCATGCGCAGGCTGGAGAGCCAGGTTCGGGCGACTCCCCCAGAACAGATGGAAAGTTACATAGCTGAAACCACTGAGTGGGATAAGGCGTACGGCTGGTGAGCGAAGAGCTGATGCCGGGGGACATCGTGTGGGCGGTGCTCGAGCCGACAAGGGGGAATGAACAGGCATGCGTGGTCGTGTCTTCCCGTAATCATCTGAGGGTGGTTCCTACGTTGGTTTCGGTTGTTCCGGTGACATCTCGAAACCGTGGGTGGGACAGTCATATTCCGCTAGACCCCGCAGCGGTCTTGCCTAAAGAGAGTTGGGCAATGTCGGAGCAAATGAGGACACTCTCGCGTGATCGCGTCCAAGGAGAAATTGGCCGTGTGAGCGCTGCCTGTTTGCGTGAAATTCTTTGGTGGGTACGTGCGTTCGTTGCAGACCCAGCCCGTGTTTAGAATGGCTCCATCATGGCGAACCTGATCAACCTGGAAAATGTGTCCAAGACGTGGGGTTTGAAGACCCTGCTGGACGAGGTGTCGCTCGGTGTGCAGACCGGGGACCGCATCGGCGTGGTGGGGCTCAATGGCGGCGGCAAGACGACGCTGCTTGAGGTGCTCACGGGCATTGAGCCGCCGGATACTGGCCGTGTCTCGCATACCAACGGGTTGCGGATGGCGGTGGTCACGCAGCGGTTCACGCTCCCGGATGATGTGACGGTCGGGCAGGCCGTGGTGGAGCCGCTCGGGCTCGAGGTCTTCGAGTGGGCATCGAATGCGAAAGTGCGCGAAGTGCTCGCGGGCACGGGCGTCGCGGACCTGGGGCTGGATACGCCGGTGGGAAATCTTTCCGGCGGTGAGCGCCGCCGCGTGAATCTCGCCGCGGCTTTGGTGCAGGATCTGGACCTGATCGTGCTGGACGAGCCCACGAACCACCTGGATGTGGAAGGCGTGCAGTGGCTCGCCGACCACTTGCTGAAGCGGAAGGTCGCGATCGTGGTCGTGACGCACGACCGCTGGTTCCTCGACACTGTGGCCACCCTGACCTGGGAGGTGCACGACGGGAAAGTCGACGTGTACGAAGGCGGCTACAACGACTGGACGTTCGCGCGCGCCGAGCGTGCGCGACAGGCGGACGCGATCGAGCAGCGCCGCCAGAACCTCGCGCGCAAGGAGCTCGCGTGGCTGCGACGTGGCGCCCCCGCACGGACATCGAAGCCGCGCTACCGCATTGAGGCGGCAGAGGCATTGATCGCGGATGTTCCTGCTCCGCGCGACACCGTAGAGCTCATGGCGTTTTCGAAACAGCGCCAAGGCCGCGTCGTGGTGGAGCTCGAGGATGTGCGCATCGACGCGCCTGACGGGCGCACTCTCGTTGACCATCTGACATGGCGGCTGGCCCCCGGCGAACGCATCGGCTTGGTCGGAGTGAACGGCTCTGGAAAGACGACGTTGCTGCGGGCGATCGCGGGAGACTACCCGCTGGCGGAAGGGCGTCGCGTCGAGGGCCAGACGACGAAGATCGGGTGGCTGCGTCAGGAGCTCGACGACTTGGATCCGTCCCGCCGGGTGATCGACGCGGTGGAAGACGTGGCCACCTACATCACGCTGGGCAAAAAGGAGATGTCTGCGTCGCAACTGGCGGAGCGCCTCGGGTTTTCTCCGAAGCGGCAGCGGACGCCTGTCGGGGACTTGTCCGGCGGCGAGCGGCGCCGCTTGCAGCTGACGCGGGTGCTCATGAGCGAGCCGAATGTTTTGCTTCTCGACGAGCCGACGAACGACCTCGACATCGACACCCTCCAGGAACTGGAGAACCTCCTCGACTCGTGGCCGGGCACCCTGGTGGTGATTTCACACGACCGCTACCTGATTGAGCGCATTGCCGATGTCACCTACGCGCTGTTCGGCGACGGTGCTCTGACGAATCTTCCCGGCGGGATCGACCAGTATCTGGAGCGACGCAAAGCGATGTCGAGTGAAACTGGAGTGCTGGATCTCGGGGACACCGCGCCGAAGGAGAAACCCGCCGACGGCCTGAGCGGGCAGGAACGCCGCGAGCTGATGAAGAAGATGAAGTCGCTCGACCGGAAGATGGAGAAACTCCATGAGGAAGCGGCTGCTCTCGAATTGGAAATCGCGACGATGTCGGGGGAGGCAGACCCCGATTTCGAGGCGATCGGGGCGAAGACCGGGCAGGTCGCGGAACTGCGTGCACAGCGCGAAGAACTGGAGATGGAGTGGCTTGAGCTGGGAGAGAGACTGGAAGGGTAGTTACCCAGAACTAGATTTTTAAGAAAAATAGTTCAAAACCCAAAATTAAATCGGAGTTCTCTGTACTGTTTCCGCCATGGGGAACAAAGTGAGCTCAGTCACAGAGAAGTTTCGGTTTGGTAGGCGCACGTTTCTGGCAGGCGCAAGTCTGGTAGCCGCCACCGCGGCGATGGGGGTGCCGCGGGCGAAAGGACAGGAAGCTCTGCTCACAGTGGGCCGCGGCATGGCGGACATGACGGGCGAACCACTCGGCGCCGGCATGAACGGGTACGCGGTGATGAAGCAGTCCACCACCGGAATCCGTTTCCGCCAATTCGCCAGGGCGTTCATCTTCGAGGACAACGAGGGCGTGAGCAGCGTTTTCGTCATCGCGGAGATGGGGCTGATGTTCCAGTCGATTCAGCTGGAGGTGCTGCGTCGACTGCGTGAGAAATTCGGCGGCAAGTACAACGAGTCGAATGTCTTCATCACCGCCACGCACACGCACGTTGGCCCCGGCGGCACATCGGGCCACCTCATGGTCGACCTGACCACCCTCGGTTTTCGCCCCGTCACCTTTGAGGCGACGGTCGAAGGCATCGTCGAGGCAGTGGAGCGCGCGCATGCGGACAAGCAGCCGTCGAATCTGCGTCTCGTGCGCGGTGAAGTCAAGGACGCGGGTGCGAATCGGTCTTTCGAGGCATTCAAGCGCAACCCGGCAGAAGAGATCCGCGAGTTTCCCAACGGAGTGAACCCGGAAAGCTTGACGCTGTTCATCAGCCGCGGCGGCCAGGACGTCGGCTTGATCAACTGGTACGGCTTGCACGCCACGAGCTTCGGGCACGAGCACACGCTTATCGACGGCGACCATAAAGGCTGGTCCTCTTGGCGAATGGAGAAAGAGCGCGGAGTTGTCCACCGCGATGTCGAAAATCCTCCCTTCGTCGCCGCATTCGCTGCCGCACCCCAGGGCGATATCACTCCAAATGCGGGGTTGGAGCCGAAGACGGGGCCGGGCTATGAGGATGAGGCGAAGTCAGCGCAGATCCTGGGCGACCGCCAGATTGCGGCGACCGAGGGAGAACTGGTGGACATCAGCGGGACAAGTGTCCGCAACCGGCACCAGTGGGTGGACATGCGGGAAGTGGAGATCCGTGGCGAGTTCACCCCCGACGGCACGAAACAGCGCACCGGTCCGGCGATTCTGGGTGCGGCATTCGCCGCGTCGAGTCAGGAAGACGGTGGTGGTCTGGAGGTCCCCATCTTCAACGAGGGTGAGCGCGGCGGAACACCATGGGTCAAAGAGCTCAACAACGTCACTGTGCCTGATGAATGGAACGAGATTCACGGCGCCAAAGAAGTGCTGCTGCCGCTGGGCTATGTCGACGGCATGATCCAGCAAGTGCTCTTGTTCTCGATCACGCAGATCGCGGGCCTGACGATCATCACTAACTCGATGGAGCCGACGTCGATGGCGGGCTACCGCATGAGGAAGCACGTGGCGGACATTCTCGACGTGCCGTTGGAGACCGTCGTGTGTCAGGGCTACACGAGTGGGTATGCGCACTATGTGACCACGCCGGAGGAATACGACAACCAGGACTACGAAGGCGGGGCGACGATCTTCGGACGCCACGAGTTGTGCGCGATGGTGCAGGTCTACGACACGTTGGCGCGGTCGTTGAAGGAGGGCTCCCAGATCGAGTCCGGCGGGCCGGCGGGCGATTTGACCGGGTGGATTCCAAAATCCCTTTCTGGTTTGCCGGGCATTGACCGGCCGGCCTGGGGCAAAGAATTCGGTGATGTGATCACCTCGACCGAACAGGTCAAAGCGGGCGATACCGCCTCGGTGACATTCTCCTTCGCCAACCCCAACTCGGATCTGCGCCGCGGAGTCGGCTACCACACCATCACGGATGCGGCGGGCGAGATCGTGGCGGATGATTTCCACTCGAGCACGATCATCGAATTCGTGAAGAATTCCGATGTCGTCAACGCCCGCATTTCGTGGGACACTGATGCGTTCGATCCCGGCACCTACACCGTGAAGGTGGAGGGAGTCTCGCGCGCGATCGGCGGAAGCCTGACCCCGTTCACCGGCAGCACGGAAGTGACCGTCGTTTAGCTCGTACACTGGGCCCCATGATTTTGATCAACGTTCGTTTCCGTCCCCTGCCCGAGAACACCGAGAACTTCCGCGAGCTCGTCAACGACTTCACCGAGGCGTCCCGCGCGGAGGAGGGCAACCTCTTCTTCGAGTGGTACCGCAGCACCGACGATCCGCGCGAGTACATCCTTGTTGAGGGCTTCAAGGATGACGCCGCGGAGGCGCACGTCAATTCCGACCACTTCAAGGCGGCGCAGGAACTGTTCCCGCAGATCCTGGAGGAGACCCCGCAGATCATCAACACTCTGATCGAGGGCAAGACGGAGTGGGACGCGATGGCGGAATTCCAGGTCTAGTCCACATTCCCGGATGGGCCAGGTGGCCCTCTAAACTGTGCGCAGTATTTGAACCAGATCTGCTTAGAAAGGGGAGGGCCTATGTCTTCACAAGAAGGGTCCACCAAGGTAGAGAACGATTCCGCCGTTCCGAAGGGAATCGGCTCTCTTCTCGGCGCCGTGTTCCTCATGGCGACCAGCTCGATTGGCCCGGGCTTTCTCACCCAGACCAGTGTGTTCACCGTCCGGTTGGGCGCTGCCTTCGCGTTCGCGATTCTCATCTCCATTCTCGTGGATGTCGCGATCCAGCTGAATGTGTGGCGCGTGCTCGGTATCTCTGGGCTGCGCGCTAATGAGCTCGGCAATTCAGTGATCCCCGGGCTGGGATGGGTGATGTCGCTATTGGTCTTCGCCGGCGGCGTGATCTTCAATATCGGCAACATCGCCGGTGCAGGGCTGGGCATGAATGCCATGTTCGGCCTTGACCCGAAGATCGGTGGCGCGATCTCAGCGGTCATCGCCGTATTCATCTTCTTGTCTAAGCGTGCAGGTGTTGCGCTTGACCGCATTGTTGTGGGACTCGGCGCGATCATGATCCTGCTCATGTTGTACGTCGCTATCGTCTCCCAGCCGCCCGTCGGAGATGCGTTGAAGCAGACGGTCCTCCCCGAACAAGTGGACTCTGCAGTCATCGTCACGCTGATTGGTGGCTCGGTCGGCGGCTACATCACCTTCGCCGGTGTCCACCGCATCATTGATTCGGGCCAGACCGGTGTGGAGAATATCAAGAATATTTCGAATGCATCTGTGCTGGGCATCGTGGTGATCGGCATCATGCGTGTGCTTCTCTTCCTCGCGGTGCTCGGCGTGGTTGCTACCGGCGTGGCGCTTTCCAAGGACAATACGGCCGCCGATGCTTTCTACCAGGCCGCCGGAGAGTTCGGTCTTCGTGCCTTCGGTCTGGTGCTGTGGGCGGCGGGCCTGTCGTCGGTGATCGGTGCGTCCTACACTTCGCTGACATTCGTGACCACGCAGAAGACAGATGTGAAGCTGCGTAACTGGCTCACGGTCGCGTTCATCGTGGTGTGCACGATCCTCTTCCTCTTCCTCGGCGCTGCGCCGCAGAAACTGCTCATCTTCGCGGGTGCCTTCAACGGGCTTATCCTGCCAATCGGTTTCGCCGTGGTCATGTGGGCCGCGCTGTTCCGCAAGGATCTACTCAAGGGATACAACTACCCGGTGTGGATGAAGGTCATCGGAGTGATTGTGCTCGCAGGAACCTTCTACATGGGTGTCGATTCGCTCGCAGGGTTGGCGGAGATTTGGGCCTAGAAAAAGATCCCGCCCGCGCTCGGGAGTTTTTCCGCACTCATGACGTCGGCACCACTGCGGGGTGGGCGCCGGGGTACGCGCAAGCGAACCTCATCGCTGTGGATGAGAAGTACGCGTTCGATTTCCTGCTCTTCGCCCAACGCAACCCGAAGCCATGCCCTGTCTTGGGGGTCCTCGAGGCGGGGCAGCTGGAGTCGGACCTCATGCCGGGCGGCGACATCCGTACCGATATCCCCGCGTACAAGATCTACAAGCACGGGGAGCTTGTCGACGAAGTGACCGACGCGACCGGCTACTGGACCGATTCCACGGTGGCTTTTCTCATTGGCTGCTCTTTCACATTCGAAGACGCGCTGTTGGCCGAAGAGGTTCCTGTTGCCCACATTGAGCAAGGGCGGAATGTGCCGATGTTCATGACGAATATCGAAACTGAACGTGCCGGTATTTTTGGTGGCCCGATGGTGGTCTCAATGCGGCCGATCCCGGCGAACAGGGTGGCAGATGCAGTTCGCATCACCTCGCGCTATCCGGCGGTGCACGGGGCACCGGTTCACGTCGGGGACCCGGCAGCGATCGGCATCCGCGACCTCTCAGCCCCCGATTTCGGCGACCCGGTGGAGATCCCGGCAGGAACGATTCCAGTGTTTTGGGCTTGTGGTGTCACGCCTCAGTCCGCTGTGATGAGCTCAAAGCCGGAGCTGGCTATCTGCCATGCTCCGGGCAAGATGCTCATCACCGATATCCCGGATCGGTCCTATCAGGTCCCTTAAGCAAATTGCTTAAACGATTGCTTAAACAATTGTCGCGATAGTTACCCCAGGCTTCACGCGCGCGCCTTCGTCGGCGGAGACAGAGATGGTGCCAGCCGCGGGGGACTTCAGCGTCGACTCCATCTTCATGGCTTCGACAACGGCCAGCGGCTGGCCCTTTTCCACGGTGTCTCCGTCGCTGACCATCCACTTCACGATGGTGGAATCAAATTTCACCGTCACAGCGCCCTCTCCGCCAGTCTCGGAGGACTCAGGTTCGCTCGTTTGCGGGCTACCGCCTCCAGAGAGCATGCGGCGGGGGATGCCGATTTCGTGCAAGCGGCCGTCGATCTCGATGACGACGGTCTCCCGTTCGTCGTACAGATGCTCAATATCGCTGGTTTCGTGGTTGGCACTCGGCGAGTAGTTTCCGTCGACCCAGTCGGTGTAGAGATCGAGGGAATCGCCGTTCAATTCCGGTGCGTCCACCATGTCGCGGTGGAACGGTAGCACGGTCCGCACGCCCTCAATGGTGAACTCCTTGAGAGCCTGGCGGGAACGCGCCAGCGCCGCATCGCGGGTCGGCGCGATGACGATCAGCTTGGCCATGAGCGAGTCGTAGTACGCCGGAATGTCGCTGCCGGTGCGCACACCGGAGTCGACACGGATGCCGGGGCCGGTGGGGACGTCGAAACGCGTGACCGTGCCCGGTGACGGAGCGAAACCATTGGTGACATCCTCGGCGTTGATGCGGAATTCGAAGGCATGTGAGGTGATTTCCGGGTCGGTCCCGAAAGACAGTTCCTGGCCGTCAGCGATGCGGAACTGCTCCGCAATGATGTCCACGCCCGTGACGACCTCCGTGACGGGATGCTCGACCTGCACGCGGGTGTTGACCTCGAGGAAGGAGACGGTGCCGTCTTCCGACACGATGTACTCGACGGTGCCGGCACCGATGTAATTAGCGGAGCGGCAGATCTCGCGTGCGCCGTTTTCGATGCTGCTGCGCTGTTCTTCAGTCAGGAAGGGGGCGGGGGCTTCTTCGATGAGTTTCTGGAAGCGGCGTTGCGTCGAGCAGTCTCGGGTGCCCAGCACGGCGACGTTGCCGTGCGTGTCGGCGAGCACTTGAGCCTCGACGTGACGGGGGTGGGTGAGGAATTTCTCCACGTAGCATTCGGCGCGGCCGAAAGCCTGTCTCTTATACACATCTGACGCTGCCGACGACTCCTTACGTGTAGAT
>ERZ1031273.74-NODE-74-length-54429-cov-17.380568_pt1 | contig 54429 bp, 38 predicted proteins | sample MGYA00516575_ERZ1031273 | MGnify/ENA primary metagenome ERZ1031273 (study PRJEB33718, sample SAMN03159816) | human skin metagenome | collected 2014-02-25 | study: EMG produced TPA metagenomics assembly of the PRJNA266117 data set (Human skin bacterial metagenome... | reverse complement strand
TGTACAGGTGCTCTTCTTTTAGTTCATGTTTGCTATTCAATTTTCAAGGTCCGTTTGTTGCGCTTTTTGAAGCGCTTGCCTATAGTACCAAGACGTTTTTTTATTGTCAAGCGCTATTTTCCGTCCTGTCGGTCATTTCTCACAACTTATCCGGGTGTTGCTTGTTTGTTTATTTCTTATTCCGTTGTTCTTTATTTGGGTTTCTTTGTCCAGGGATGTTCTTTGTCCAGATTTGGGTGTTCTTTGTCCGGCTATTCCTAACGTATCCTGCTGAGGGCTGCCCCGATGGCCGTGGAGAATTCCGCATCTTCAGGAATGATAATGTCGACATCGTAAAGCTCAGCAAAGCGCTGGAGGCTGGCCCGCCCTTCCGGCATCAGGGTCAGGCTGCCCACAAAAACCAGTTTTCTCACTTTTTCCAGACGGGCGCAGAGCACGGCAGCTGTGCCGACGGATTCAAAGACCAGATTGAGTACGCCTCTTTCCAGATCTTCCGGGCTGGCTTCTTCGTTGACCTTACCGAAGTTCGAGGCCGTCGCATCGTTGAGCAGACCGGGAATTTCTGTGCCTGAGAGTTCACCTACCGTGAGATCGACATTGGACAGTCGCCCTTTGGAAGCCATGCGGGATATGACGGCATGATCGCGGATATGGTTGAGACCTGCCGATAAACCGAGAATGGTTCCGCCGCCAAGGCCAGAGCCGATAATATGTCGGGTTTCCTGCCTGGAAGCATAGACAAAAGAGGTGCCCGTTCCCATGGAAATGACGATGGCTTGTTTTTCCCCCGAGAGATAAAGTCCTCCGAGTCCGACGGATTGAAATTCGTCCGCTCTTCTCGTGGGGATCTCCAAAATATCATCTTGAATATAGGAGGACCCTACCCCTGTCATGAGGATTTCGCTGACATCGCCGAGCTGCAGATGGTAGAGATTCAGAAATTTGCCCACCGCTCCATAGGCCGAAGCGAAAGGGTCGCTGGCCGAAACGAGGCAGTGCCCGAGCATCTGCTCATCTCTGAAACCCACAATTTTGGTGGTGCTGCCGCCGATATCCAGGCCAATCACTGATTTCATACTTAGCTCCTTTGTTCCGGGCTGTCGCTATGTCACGATCTTACTCCGTAAAGATTATAAAATAAAAGGCAGGCCCTGTGATAGAGAGCCCGCCTAAGTGTAGTATTTTCGTGCCGCTTGAGCTTTTTTCGCTTCCGCGTGAGCCTGCTCTTGCCGAAACCTGCGGCCGAAGCTGAATTTAATGGAACCTCAGCTGAATTTAAAAATCTTCTGAGCGATGAAAAAGCCTTTACGATCGATATAGCGACCCAGCTTGCCGGGCAGATTTGTCATGATGTTGACAAAACTCGTCCGAACCTTGCGGTACATCTGCAGATCGTGGTCCTTGAGATGCTGCCACATATCCGTTATCTTCTGCAGACTCTCTTCAGTATCGGCAAGCGTCAGGTGGATCTGCGAGATCATGATGATGAGAGAAAGCCAGCGATACATATAGCGGCGCTTATACTTGTCTTTAATATCATCTTCCAGATGGTAGGCCTCAATCATGAGATAGGTCACCCGCAGCTGCTGGTCAATGCGCTTAATCATGACCGGAGTATGCACGGACTGGTCATCGCGGCCAATGAAGTAGTGATAAAGATCCACATTCAGCCAGGCAATGCTGTTCACCCAGGGCAAGGGAATATAATCATAAAGATTATCGACATAGAAGCAATGTTCGGGCAGTTTCAGGCCACTCTGGCGCAAGACTTCCGTGCGGTAATTAAGACTGTGCATGGCGAAAACCTGGTCGATTTTTATAAAGCCCAGGTCTTTCCAGCTATGCAGACTTTTCTCTTTTTTAAAGATTTTCCGGTAATCGACGGTGCGGCGACTATCGTTATAGCTGTATTCGTAAATGTAATTGGTGATGAGCATATCCGGGGTTTCTTCAGGAGAGCTCATCCCGCGGATATAGTCCAGAAGCTTCAGGAGGGCCTCTTCACCCACCCAGTCATCGGAATCGACAACCCGGAAATATCTTCCCCGGGCCAGCTCAATACCCTTGTTGACGCCGGAGCCATGGCCACCGTTTTCTTTGTTGACCAGGCGAAAAATATCCGGATAACGATCGACATAGGTTTGTGCAAGTTCAGCTGTCCCATCGCTCGAACCATCGTTGACGATGATGACGTCGAGCTCCGCGCCCCCGCAAATCATGCTGTCCAGACATTTGGCCAGATAGGCTTCAGAATTGTATGAGGGTACGGCAATGCTCAGCAACTTTTCCATGACTTTTCCTTTCGCTGTCCCCCTAACGGCTGGCAACGCGAGCGAGCATTTCGTCCGTATTCAGCTGAAAATGAGCGGGGCGGCGGATTTCTCTTATGGGACGTCCAGGATTAGCCGGCTGGCCATTGTTGATGACATCCCGGAGATAGGTGTTGGCGGGCGTGACGACAAAGATCAGATCGGAGATTTTTGTGACATCGCCATTCAGTGCATAAGCTGCACCCGTGATATAGTCGATGACACGCTGCGAAATCTGCCGGTCAATTCTCTCAATATTACAGATGACCGTTGAGCCGCTTTTGACATCATCACAAACCCGCTGGGCGCTGCTGATATCACGAGGCTCAATCAGCACGACCTCCTGCTGTTTGCGCTGAGGATTCTGGAGCGTCTGTCGACCGTTGTTTTCAGGTCTCATCGGCACAACACGGGAATTGTTGTAAGCCGGGCGGCTGGGACGATCAAAATGCAGGTTGAGACGAGGACGAACTTCCTCGGCCGCAGTGTTCTCTTCAGAATTATCCTGCACATCGTCAAAATCATCGAAATCATCATCCAGATCATCGCGGCTGCCAAAGACCTTATTAAACAAACTAAACATAATCTCCTCCGTAAGCTTGTCCGAAACATTCGTACAGCTGCATATCATTGAGAATGATTATATTTTTGAAAGAGCCTGTGAGGCAAGCGAATCACGAACACGTAAAGCTTCTGTTACATAGTTGTAACAGAAAGAGCGTTTTTTTGTGGGTGTTGGGGCCAGAAGGAGTTCTGCTGCTTGAAACGTGACAGACTCTGTTTCGCGCGGAGTGTCTATTTTTAGAAAAGCGGCGCTCCCAGATCAGCGGCTGTAATCCCGCGCCCCGAAAATGGCCGAGCCGATACGCAGATGAGTGGCGCCAGCTCGAATGGCTACGGGATAATCATGTGACATGCCCATCGACAGCACGGAGAAACTTTCTTCACCACATTGCTGCTGACGGCGCTCAAAAACCTCACGGGCTTTGGCAAAGACCGGAAAGGCCTCCTCACGGTTTTCGAAATAGGGTGCCATGCACATATAGCCGCGCAGGCGCAGATGGGGGCAGTTCTCCTGCACAAAGCTCAGGGCCGCCTCCTCTTCTTCGAGAAGAAAGCCGTGCTTGCTGGCTTCACGGGCGATATTGAGCTGCAGCAGAACATCCTGAATACAGTCCTTTTTTTCAGCTTCTTTCTCCAGGGCCTGCAGTAAGCTCAGCTTATGCACAGAATGAATGAGTTCCGTTTTTCCAACAACATCTTTGACTTTGTTTCTCTGCAGCGTGCCAATTAAATGAATTTTTATCTGAGGGTGCTCCGCAAGCGCTTCAACTTTGGCGCAAAGTTCCTGCACTTTGTTTTCTCCGAAAAGGGTCTGACCGACCGCAGCGGCCGCCAGGAGATCTGCAGGCGGATAGGTCTTGCTCACGGCAATCAGGGTGATCTCCCCGGGTCTGCGACCGGCAGCCAAGGCGTTCTCGTTGATCTCTTCATGCAACCTCTGCAGGTTTTCGCTGATTTGCTCAGAACGTTCAGGACGGCTTTCTTCAATTGGATATAACAATGGGCTCCCCTTCCTCCATGCTCTGAGGGTTAAGCAGGATCATGGTCGAAACTTCGACCGGATATTCTCCGCCTTCCATACCCTCAATCAGCGCATAACGTGCGTTATCTTCGATAATTTTAACCGCGACTTTATGGACATAGCCGCCGGAAATCAGCTTGATTTCGGCTTCGGTGTTACCTTCCCGGTAATTGATAAGCGCCGTTTTGGGAACCCTAAGGCCCCGGCTCTCATGGAGATGTACCAGCAGCGGCGCTTTGCGCATGGAGCTGAAAGCCTCCAGGTTCTGCTGGCTGCTGCAGACGACAAGGGTTCCGCCGCGAGCCTCTTCGACACGAATGATGCGGGCGTCCTTAAGTTCAACTCCGTTGGCCGGGCAGCTCAGCCGCAGCCGCGTATTTTCGTCTTCACTCGAGACTTTGCCGCGGGGCAGAATCATGACAAAGTATTGTTCGATAGAGCGGCAGAGTTTATAAAAAGGTTTCCCCGCTTCCACCTTCTCTTCAACAGCCCTGGCCTCCCCTGCTCTTTTTAGATAATTGCGGGTTTCCTCTTCGGAAATAGAAAGAGCCAAATCGGGAGTCAGATCTTTTTCCAGGCCGTCCAGGCGTCTCATAAAGAGGCCGGAGTTTTCAGAAAAGATCGTTTGCACCTCCCCGTCTAAACCTTTTTCCAGATTTTCACGATAGGCGATTAAAGAGCTGAGTTCAGGATCCTGAAATTCGTAGTTGTTAATGTCGTCCAGTCGCTGTTCCAGGGTCAGGCGTATCTCGGCTTCAATTTCCGGCGCCCGCACTGTACTGCCTTTAAGAAGATCATCGTAATAAATACGCAAGTTGCGCCGAATCGACTCGCGGCTGGCCTCGAAAACTCTTGTGGCATCGCCGCCTTTGCCTTCATCTAAAAGCTCGTAACGGCGGTCATTGACATCATTTTCGGCCTTTTCGATGAGGCGAAGCTGGTCCTCCTTGCCCGGAGGCAGAATCTGCCCAAGCTTCATCTGCCTGGCCACCCGGCCGCCCTGAGGGACAAAACTGCGGAAGAGGCCATCTATCGGGGCGTTATACACGCTTTCGTCACGAATAAGCAGAGCCGTAGTCTCCAACTCTGAGGACAGCTTTTCCTCGGTAAGAAACATAAAACGGGGCCGGGGACGCTGGCGTCCCATAATGCGAAAGAGCATCACAAAGACGAAGATCGTGAGGATGAGAAAGAAAAGCAGCAAGGCGTAAGCGCGGTGACGATTTTCCCGTCTTTTTTTGCGCTTATAGGCTTCGACCCGGGCTTTTTGCCCGTCCTTCCTGCTGTTTTCGCTCATACCTTCTCCTTAAGCCGACTCCATTGACCTCAGTCGCTCTGCTGCACGAAGCTGAGCCAGGCGAGACTGGGCAAAACTCAAGCCGCCTTGCAGATAGGCCCGATAAGGCGGCCTCAGAGGTCCATCACAGGAACATTCAATCGAAGAACCCTGAACAAAGGAGCCGGACGCCATTATGATATCACAATCATAACCGGGCATGGGCGCGGGGACAGGCGTAAAGCGGGCATCCACAGGTGAAGCGGACTGGATCTCTTCACAGAAGGCGCAGAGCTTTTCCCGGCTTCCCAGCTCAATGAGCTGGACAATATCGCCCCGCAGCTGCTGGCTGTCGGGGGTCACCTTATAACCTTCTGCGGCAAAGAGGGCCGCGGCATGCAGCGCGCTTTTCAGCGCGGTGTTGGTGACCTGCGGCGCAAAGTAGAGGCCCCGGAAAAGGTTGCGCAGCTGCCCTAATCCCGGTCCGATTTCACCGGCCAGGCCGGGCGAACTCATCTGGCAGGCCACTTTTCTGACGGCCTCCTCTGTGCCGCAGACATAAGCGCCGCTGTCGGCAATCCCCGCACCCAGATTCTTAATCAGGGAACCAGCGGCAATATCCGCGCCATAAAAAGTTGGTTCATGCTCTTCGGTGAGTTCACCATAGCAGTTATCGACCATTACCAGGAGGCCGGGCTTTTTCGCTTTGGCCAAACGCAGCGCTTCACCGATCTCCGGGTTAAGCAAGGTACGGCGGCTGCTGTAGCCGCGTGATTTCTGAAAATACAGCAGCTTCGTTTTAGCGTTCAGGGCCTGAAGAATTTCCGCTGTTTTGAGCTTGCCCTCAGAATTGAGATCGAGCTGACGAATGGAGATTCCAAAGTCCCGCAGCGAGCCCAGATCTTCAGGATCTTCCGCTCTGCCGAGCGTCCCCTGCAAGCTGTCGTAGACTTCGCCTGTGGCAATGAGTAATTCATCTCCCGGCCGCAGCAGGCCGCGCAGGCAGCAGGTCAAAACCTGCGTGCCGGAACTGAATTGATGCCGGACAAGAGCCGCTTCACTTTCAAAAAGCTCTGCAAAAATTTGTTCCAGTGCCTCACGGCCCTGGTCATCATAACCATAGCCTGTGGTGCCGACCAGGGAGCCCTGAGTCACACCGGCATGGATAAAGGCCTGCAGAACCCTGAGCTGATTTTTTTCCTGCAGCTCATCCAGATCACGAAAGCGTCCGGCAAGTTGTTCCAGAATTTCTTCAGATTTTTTAAAAAGCTCATCACTGACGCCCAGAGGGCGATAAATATTTTCTTTCACGCTGAATTTTCCTTCATTTTATATGTTGAATCGTAAATCCTGGTCTGCGTTCCGCTATGGCGGGCCTGGCGCCAGGAGGGCGACAAAACCAGTCGAAAGCCAACAAACGCAGAACAAGTTTTTGCCGCTTTGCAGACCTCGTTGCGAACTAAAAGCCGCAGGGAGGAAGTCGCAAAAAAAAGCTCCGAAACCGTCAGGCTTCAGAGCTTTGGTGCGGACAATGAGATTCGAACTCACAAGGTCGCCCACACGCCCCTCAAACGTGCGCGTCTGCCAATTCCGCCATGTCCGCGTCACCGGTCTAACCGGCTTCGCCATTATACGAAAGGATTTTTATGCTTGTCAAGTAGTGAGAAAGCACTGCTAAACTGATCGTATAAAACTCTTCATTCGCCGGGATTTGCTGGTTTTTTTGTCTTGCTGCCGCTGTTCTTGCTGCGGCTGGTCGAACGGCCAGTGCTGCGACTGCTGGCACCTGCTTTTTTCTTTGCCACAGCCGTGGCTTTTTTGGCTGCTTTTTTGTCGGGAAGCGCAACGGCTTTGGCCTTGCTGTGCTCACCTGCTGCGCTGACAGCAGCAGCTTGCTTCTCTGCCTTTGGGGACTTTGCAGGGGCGGCCTCTTCACAGCTGTTTGCCGCCGCACTGCTGCCTGCAGCTGCCGGGGCGTTATCTGCCGTCATTTTGGCCGGACGCGAAACCGCCGCCTTTTTTTCTTTTGGCTCAAGCGGAGGGTTTTCGACTCTTTCTGCGGCCTCAGGATGGCCATTTTCGCGCAGAACCTCACGGTAGAGATCAAGGTACTTCAGCGCGGATTCTTTCCAGGAAAAGTCTTCCTTCAGCGCCGATTCGACCAGTTTATCCCAGGCCGCACGGTCATCGTAATAAAGCGCGATGGCGTGCTGACAGGTGTAAAGCAATTCGTGCGCGTTAATATTGCTGAAAGAAAAGCCGTTTCCGCTGCCGTCAAATTTATTATAGGGTCTGACGGTATCGCGCAGACCCCCCGTTTCCCGCACGATGGGCAGGGCGCCATAGCGCATGGCCAGCATCTGTGAGAGCCCACAGGGTTCAAAAACCGAGGGCATAAGCAGGAGATCCGAGGCTGCATAGAGCTTGCGTGCCAGACCTTCGTCAAACTCGATGAGGGCGCGCATTTTATCCGGATGGCGCTCCTCTGCATGGCGCAGGCCCTCTTCGTAGCGGGCATCGCCGGTGCCGATGACTACCAGCTGCAGGGGCATGGCCAGAATTTCGTCGGCCACGTAGAGCAGGAGGTCGACGCCTTTCTGATCGCTCAGGCGGCTAATCATGCAGAGCAGCGGAAGTTCAGGATTGACCTCCAGGCCGAGCTGAGCCTGCAAAGCCGTTTTATTGGCGGCCTTGCCTTCACGCCAGTCCTTCAGTCCATAATTTTGACTGAGGGCACGGTCGGTCGCCGGGTCGTAACTCAGGCTGTCAATGCCATTCAGAATCCCGCAGACTTTCCAGCGCTGAGCGCCGAGGATGCCATTCAGCCCTTCCCCGTAGTAATCCATCATGATTTCTTCAGCATAGCTGGGCGAAACCGTGGTCACACGGTTACTGAAGGTTATGCCCGCCTTCAGGAAATTGGGCACTCCGTCCTTAAGAACCGCCGATTCATTCATGTATTTTTCCGGCAGATCAAAGAGATCCAGGATGCGCTCGCGGCCATGAATTCCCTGAAATTTGAGATTGTGAATGGTCAGAATACTGCAGAGATCTTTGTGATAATCATGAGATTTGTAATGAGCTTCCAGAGTCACGGGAATCATGCCGGTCTGCCAGTCATTGAGGTGCAGAATATCCGGTTCAAAGCCCATGGGTTCACCCAGAGCTTCCAGAACCGCCCGCTGGAAAAAGCTGAAGCGTTCGATATCGAAAGCATAGTCCAGGTAAATTCCATCATGGCCGAAGTAGTACTCATTGTCGATCAAATAGACCGGCACGCCCATGACGTCCATCTCAAAAAGGCCTGTATACATGGTTCTCCAGCCCATGTTAATCATTGACCAGCGCCGGAAGCGCAGTTGGTTCATGTACTGATCCTTGATTTGCTTGTAGAGGGGGATAGCCACACGGCAGTCGTGCCCCAGAGCCCGCAGGGCCTGTGGAAGTGCGCTGACGACGTCACCAAGTCCGCCTGTCTTGGCCAGAGGGGCCATTTCACTGCTGACGAAAAGTATTCTCATACGATCGCTCCTTTCCCTATAACAACGGGATACTCGGGCTGACCCTGTAGTCTGACACCTGGTCGAACGACCGTGTTCTTATCAAGGATCACATGGTGCAGATCCGCGCCTTCCCCGATGATGGCATCTTGAAAGATAATGCAGTTTTGCAGATTGGTGTGTTTTTCGACGCGTACGCCACGGAAGAGGATGGAATCACTGACGCTGCCATAAATGGTGCAGCCGTCGGAAACAACCGCGTTACTGACATAGCTGCCACTTTCGTAATAGGCTGGGGCCTCATTTTTGACCTTGGTGTAGATGGGCGCCTCAAGATCAAAGAACGACTTGCGTACCTCGGGATCGAGCAAAGCCATGCTGCTCCTGTAATAGGTGGAAATCGAGTTGATACGCAGGCAGCTGCCCTTGTATTCGCAGCCGCAGATTTTGTACTGCTTATACATTTTGAGCAGGAGCTCGATGCTGAATTCAGCCTGTCCCCGCGACATGGACTGAGAGAGAATGTGTAAAAGGAGTTCGCGGGAAATGACCAGAATGCCGATGGCGCTTTTCTGCGTTCCGCTGTCCAGGCTGTCCACCATAAAATCCCGAAGCACCCCCTCCTGCAAATCGAGAGAGAAGGTCGGCGAACCATAGCGATCGCCATCCTGATTATAGAAAATGGTCATGTCAGCTTTAGACTTGACATGGTTTTGGATCAAGCTGGAAAAATCGGTTTTTATGAGAAAGTTGCTGTCGCAGATGACGACATATTCCTGTTTTCCACGGATGACAAATTCATAAAGACCTGTGAGATCTCCGGATTCGCGATCAAAGTAGGAAGAGTTGATGTAGGGCGGCAAAATATGCAGGCCCTGGTTCATGCGGTCCAGATCCCAGGAGGCTCCCGTGCCGATATGGTCGAGCAGTGATTTGTATTTGGTCATTGCGGCGACGCCGACGTTGGTGATGCCGGAATTGACCATATTCGAGAGCGTAAAATCGATGATGCGGTAACGCCCGAAAATAGGCACAGCGGCAAGAGCGCGGAGCCGGGTCAGATCCCCCAGGTGAACGCGGTCATGATCCGCCAGAATAAGGCCCATGCTATTGCTTAACATACGCTGCCCCCTTCCCAGTTCAGGACTTTCAGAATTTTCAGATCAGGGGTGTCGCCACCATCCTCGGGCAGACTCAACACGCTGTTGCCGCCAAGAACCAGACCTGCACTGACCTCCAGACCTCCTTCAACGACGCTGATGCCATTGCTGCAAAGTTTGCTTTTATACTTGTTTCCGGCAGTCTCCTGCCCCGGCCCCATTTTACAATTCTCGCCGATCACGGAATCCATGCCGACGATCACCCGCTCCAGCTGGGCGCCTTTTCGCACCACGGCTCCCGGCATAAGGATGGAGTCCCGCACGACGGCTCCCTCTTCGACAAGAACGCTGGTGGCAATCACTGAATGGTAGACTTCTCCATAAATTTCATCGCCATCTGTAAGCACGCTCTTTTCGACCACGGCGCCATCAGCTATATAGTGGGGCGGACGTGCGGCATTGCGGCAGTAAATACGCCAGTTGCGATCGCTCAGGTTGAGCGCTTCCGGCGTATCCACAATATCCATGTTGGCCTCCCAGAGAGAGAGAATCGTGCCGACATCCTTCCAGTAACCCTGGAAGGTATAGGCGTAAAGGCTTTTCCCTTCCTGCAGCAGGCTGGGGATGATGTTCTTGCCAAAGTCATTGGCCGAATCCTTGTTGTTTTCGTCCTCGATCAAACTTTTGCGCAGCACCTCCCAGTTGAAGATGTACACGCCCATGGAAGCAAGATTATTTTTCGGAGCCGCCGGCTTTTCCTCAAATTCAAGGATCTTCCCCGTTTTATCCGTATTCATGATGCCAAAACGCGAGGCTTCTTCCAGCGGAACCTCAAAAACGGCAATCGTCGCATCGGCCTTCTTTTCGATATGATGCGTCAGCATCTTGAGATAATCCATTTTGTAGATATGATCTCCGGAAAGGATCAGGACATATTTCGGATGATAGCGATCAATAAAGTGAATGTTTTGATAAATGGCGTTGGCCGTACCTTTGTACCAATCGCTCTTGGACATGGATTGATAAGGTGGCAGTATGGAAAGACCACCGGTATTGCGATCGAGGTCCCAGGGATGCCCATTGCCCATATAGGCGTTCAGGACAAGCGGCTGATACTGGGTGAGCACCCCCACGGTTTCAATGCCGGAGTTGGTACAGTTACTCAGGGGGAAATCAATAATGCGATAGCGACTGCCAAAGGGTACGGCAGGCTTTGCGATATTCCTCGTCAGCACACCCAGTCGCGACCCCTGTCCGCCGGCCAGAAGCATGGCGACAACATTTTGCTTTGCCATAGAACACCTCCCGATCAATCTCTTGCATGCAGGCTGCCTCTCTTAATAATTATAAGTGAAGGCAAGGCAAATACAAGGTTTCAACGTTTTAGTCTGACGACCGTCACCCCGGCGTCGCCCTGGCCAAAAGGAGCATCGCTGTACGAGCTGACACGTTTGTCCCCGTCCAGCTTCTGGCGAATGGCCTGGCGGAGGGCCCCCGTTCCCTTGCCATGAACGATGCGCACCGATTCCAGACCGGAGAGCTGCGCATCATCAAGATAGCTGTCGACCATTCGCAAAGCTTCATCAACCTTCTGACCAAGCAGATAGATTTCCGAAGCCGTATTCAGGCGCGCCCCGGCTGTCGCCGATCTGACACATTTGCGCACTTTCTTTCTGCCAGCTGATTTCATCTCCTCAGCTTCTTCATCGGAGACCGGCCTTAAAGCCGAGACCTCCGCGCGGATGCTGATCGCGCCGTTTTTGAGAAGCACCTGGCCACGGCTGTCAGGCGGCTTGGCCGCCTGGCCGATAAAGCCGGAAAGCACCGCATGATATCGCTGTCCCACAACAATATCTTCCGGCTCCAGTGGGCGGTCTATGCCCGCCTTTAATTTTTCCGCGCCCATCTCCCGGGCCAGAGCCTCTGCTTTGCGGCGGATGCGCAGCTTGTGCTCTTCCCTGTCCTTACTGCCACTGCCCTCAGCACGCAGCGCCTTGAGCTCACTTTCAATGCTCTCTTCCGCATCGCTGAGCAGCTGCTGCGCTTCCATGCGGGCTTCATTGAGGAGCCTCGCTTTTTCTTCTTTGATGCGCTGCTTTTCCTCTTCCAGTTCGTTTCTCGCCTGGACGGCCTGATCTTTGAGTCGGGTCACTTCCTCTTCCATCTTTTTGGCTTCCCGGTGCGAGCGCTCGATGGCCTTGAGCAGGTCTTCGAATTGCCGTCCCTCATTGGAAATCAACTTTTCGGCCTGCTGCAGAATCGACTCGTCCAGGCCGAGGCGGCGTGAAATGGCCAGGGCGTTGGAAACGCCGGGAACACCGATCAGAAGCCGGTAGGTGGGGCGCAGCGTTTTGGTGTCAAACTCACAGCAGGCGTTGGAGACCCCGGGCGTATTTAAGGCGTAGCCTTTGAGTTCCGGGTAATGGGTCGTCGCCACTGTAAAACAGCCCTTGCTGCGCAGAAAATCCAGAATGGAGATGGCCAGAGCGGCCCCTTCGACGGGGTCTGTCCCTGCGCCCAGTTCATCGGTCAGAACCAGACTTCCCGGCCCCGCCAGCTCACAGATCTTTATGAGCTGAACCATATGCGATGAAAAGGTGCTGAGACTTTGTTCAATACTCTGTTCGTCACCGATATCAGCAAGAATTTCCTGGAATATGGATATTTCCGAAAACTCAGCGGCCGGGAGCTGTAAACCCGCCATGGCCATGAGACAGAAGAGACCACAGGTTTTAAGACTGACCGTTTTGCCGCCGGTATTGGGCCCGGTTATCAGCAAGGTGTTGAAGCGATCGCCCAGTTCAAAATCAATGGGCACGACTTTGTCGGCAGGAATCAGGGGATGGCGCGCCCCGAAGAGGCGAATCAGGCCGCGCTCGTTAAGCTTTGGTCGCTGAGCTTTCTCTTTGATGGCCAGCCGCGCCTTGGCCTGCGCGAAGTCCAGCTGGGTGAGAATCTCCTGATTGCGCAGAATGAGGGCGGAGCGGTTGGCCACTTCGTCCGTAAGTTCCGCCAGAATACGTTCGATTTCCTTGCGTTCAGCCGCTTTGGCCTCACGGATCTTATTGTTGAGTTCCACCACCGCCATGGGCTCGATAAAGACGGTTGCTCCGGAAGAACTGCTGTCATGCACAATCCCGGGAACAGCCGTTCTGCTCTCGGCTTTTACCGGTATCACATAGCGATCGCCGCGCAGGGTAATCACCTGCTCCTGCAGGGCCTGCCCGGAAGATCTCAAGACCTTTTCCAGCGCCAGACGCACTTCATCCTGAAAGCGCTGGATGCTGCGACGAATGCGGTAGAGCTCCTCACTGGCACGATCTTTCAGCTCTTCTTCGCTGAGAATGCAGTCATCAATTCTCTGCTCCAGCTCTGCACAGGGGGAAAGAGCGAGAACGCGCCGGAGACAGAGCGGCAGTTCATCTTCATTAAAGTCGGCGGGCAGGCGACCCATCAGCCTTGCAACCAGGCGAAGCTGACGTCCCACACGCAGAAAAGCTCCGGGTCCAGGCACCGAACCGCTGACCATGAGGCTGATCAATTCCCGAAGATCATCAAAAGCAGAGAGAGCAAAGTCACCGTTTTTGAGAATCTCACGGAGCATGTCGTCGGTCTCTTCCTGCCGCTGCTCAACCTCCCGCAGCTCTGTCGAAGGCTGCAGCTTTTCACAGCGTTCACGGCCGGGGGCGCTCTCCGCCTCAGCCGCTAAGTTCGCGAGAATTTTGGGGAATTCTAGGGTGTGCAGACTTTTTTCCTGCATGATCCTACCTTTCTGGCTCAACTTAGGCTGCTCTCATCAGCTAAAACGCAAGAATTTCAGCCTTTTTATAGATGCTTTCGCTGATGCTCTTTTTACTGGCATTGGCTTCATGAATATCGATATCACGAATTTCTCCGCCTCTGAGGATGATGGCACGGTTCTTGCGTCCTGAAAGCAGCGCTTCCACCGCATAAACACCCATCATGGAGGCGAGGTAGCGGTCGCGCAGCGAAGGATTGCCCCCGCGCTGAACATAGCCCAGCGTACTTGCCCGGGATTCAATGCCCGTCGTCTCTTCGATGTGACGGGCAATGTCTGCGGCATCGCCCACGCCCTCCGCTTCGATGACAATGTAATGACGCTTGCCCCGGTTGCGGGCGGAGAGAATTTTGCTGACCACATCATCCATAAAATCCGTGGGATGCTCCGGAATCAAAATAATTTCCGCGCCCGTGGCAATGCCGACGGTCATGGCCAGATAGCCATTGTGACGGCCCATGACCTCCACCACGCTGCAGCGCTCATGTGAAGAGGCCGTATCTCTGAGCTTATCCACACATTCGATGGCCGTGTTCATAGCTGTGTCGTAGCCGATACAATAGTCGCTGGCCGCGATGTCATTGTCGATGGTAGCGGGCAAAGACATGGTACAAACTCCGGCATCGGTCAGGGTCTCCGCGCCGCGCCAGGTACCGTCGCCGCCCAGGCAGAAAACGGCATCCAGATTAAACACGTCAGCCATGGACACGGCCCGTTTTAAGCCCTCTTCGGTGGTAAAAGTCTCGCTGCGGGCGGTCATGAGAAAGGTGCCTCCACGCTGCAGGGTGTCGGAGACATCCCTGGCCGTCAGCAGGCTCATATCCCCTTTCCAGAGGCCGTGATACCCTCTGCGAATGCCCATGACCTCAAGATCGTAATAGGTGGCGGCACGGGTGACCGAGCGAATCAGTCCATTCATGCCCGGAGCATCGCCACCGGAAGTCAAAACGCCGACACGTCGGATTTTATTTTCCTGAGCCAGCTCCCGAAGATCCTTCTGCCGTTTAACTTCGAGATCTTCGGCAGCGGTTTCTTCTATCTGGCTCACTTCTTTTTCATTTAAGCTCATGCTTTTTTCTCCTTTAGAAAAATCCTGCGTGATAAGAATAATTCTGCGCGTTTAGAAAAATCCTGCGCGATCTTCCCCATAGCGCTTCGTCATGCGTTCCAGAGCGCTGAGATCAAAGCCGTTGCTGAAGCGCCGGGGCGGGTTTTTCCCGTCAAAGAGGTAAAGTTCACAGTTGCCGGAAAAATAGCGAAGCATCGCATGGAAAGTCCGGGTGTCTGCCTCATCTTCGGTCTCCGGCCAGTAAAAGCAAAGACGCAGACCTGAGGTATTGGCTTCAGAACCTTTCGTAGCTGGCCGGGATGACGGGAAGGAAGAAGCCGCCGATCTTTCTGTTGGGATTTGCGCTGGCATTTTCCCTGGCCATTCTCCTGGATTTTCCGTTGGTCTTAGTCCCCCTTCGGCGGGCGATGCTTTCGCCGCCTGCGGCCTTTGATTTCCTGCCTCAGCCGCGCCTGAAAAATCCGCGAATTCCGGGGGAAGCTGCTCAGCTTCCGGGTCGAGCGGGCTTGCAAGCTGAACGATCAGCTTGGGTTCTTCATCTTCGCGCACGCTCAGTTCCCCGGCCACCAGCAGGACCTGGCCTTCCTGCAAAAGATCATGATAGGCGGCAAAGGCACGGGGAAAAACCAGCAGCTCGTAAACGCCGTCCAGATCTTCCATCTGAACAAAAGCCATCTGCTCTTTTTTGCGCGTGAGCAGCAGACGTTTCGCGCGCACCTGTCCCGCCATAATCACGCGCTGGCGGTCACTCAGCGCAGAGAGCTCATCACCCTCCGGGCTCTGAAAGTCCAGGCTGCTGAGACTGCAGAAGCGTTCCATGACTGCAAGATAGCGGTTTAAAGGATGGCCGCTGACGTAGATCCCCAGGGTTTCTTTTTCCTGGTCGAGGCGCACACTCTCCTCGTATTCCGGCACATCCGGTATTTCCGCTTTGACGTGCGCCTGACTATCCAGATCGAGGACATCGAAGAGACTGATCTGATTTTCCCAGCTCAGGCGTTTGCTCTCCTGCAACTGCTGCATAAAAGGCTCGCAGATCGCCATGAGGGCTGAACGGCGAAGGCCGAAGCTGTCCAGAGCCGAGCTTTTGATCAGACTTTCCACGGTTTTACGGCCAATATTGCAGTCAATGGCCCTGGAAATAAAGTCCTCAAAGCTCGTAAAGGGACCGTGTTCCCGGCGGTCCTCCAGCAGATTCTGCATACTCGCGCGCCCGACATTGCGAATGGCGCCCAGGCCGCAGCGGATCGCCCCGTTCTCAGTAGTAAACAGCACTTCGCTCGCATTGACGTCCGGGGGCAGAAGCTTAAAGCCCATTTCCCGCACCACGCGCACATAATAGGCCGCTTTGCTGAGATCGCCGAGGAAGGAGTTCAAGGTGGCCGCCAGAAATTCCAGTGGATAGTAGGTTTTCAGCCAGGCCGTCTGATAGGCCAGAATGGCATAGCCCACGGCGTGCGCTTTATTGAAGGCATAACCGGCAAAGGCCATCATCTCGTCGAAGATATGGTTTGCCGTGGCCTCCGTGACGCCATTATGGACAGCGCCGACGATGTGCTGACCCTTATCGTCCTCTCCCCCATGGACAAAAAGTTCACGGTAGCGGGCCAGCAGCTCTGGTTTCTTTTTGCTCATGGCGCGGCGGATGTTATCGGCCTGTCCCATGGAAAAGCCCGCAAGCACCCGCACGATCTGCATGACCTGTTCCTGATAGACCATACAGCCATAGGTGTTGGCGAGGATAGGCTTCAGCAGCTCGTGTTCGTAAACCGCGCCTTTTTCACGCGCCTCCAGATATTTGGGAATCTGCTCCATCGGGCCGGGTCGGAAGAGCGATATCCCGGCGACAATATCTTCGAGACAGGTGGGCTGAATATTCTTGATGCACGCCGTCATGCCGCTTGCTTCCAGCTGGAAAACCCCGGCGGTCTGCCCTTCGCTGATCATGCGGTAAACCCTGGGATCACTGACATCAAGAGTGTCCACGCAAATCTCCGGTCCGCCATTCTGCCGGATCATGCGCACACAGTCATGCATGACACTGAGGTTGCGCAGGCCCAGAAAGTCGAATTTCAGGAGCCCCACTTCTTCGATGTGATCCTTGGTATACTGCACCACCACCGCATCGTCATTTTTGGCCAGAGGCGCGACTTCGGCGATGGGCGCTGAGGAGATGATGACGCCGGCCGCATGGGTTGAGGAATGCCGCGGCATGCCCTCCAGGCGGCGGGCCAGATCGATCAGCTCCCGGCTCTCCTCCTGCTGCTCATATTCTTTTTTTAAGTCTGTCGAAATCTCCAGAGCCTGATCCAGTGTGATGTTAAGCTGGGGCGGCACCATCTTGGCGAGGCGGTCGGCTTCGGCATAAGGAAAATCCAGCACGCGCGCCACGTCGCGGATACAGGCACGGGCCCCCAGCGTACCGAAAGTGATGACCTGGCAGACATGCTCACTGCCGTATTTGGCCGTGACATAATCGATCAGCTCAGAGCGGCGCGTATCCTCAAAGTCCACGTCGAAATCCGGCATGGACACCCGCTCCTTATTGAGGAAGCGCTCGAAAATCAGGTTGTAGCGCAGCGGGTTGATGTTGGTGATATGCAGACACCAGGCCACGAGAGAAGCTCCGCCAGAACCTCGGCCGGGGCCGACATAAATATCCAGCTCACGGGCCTTGCGAATGTAGTCCCAGACCACCAGGTAATAATCCGTGTAGCCCATGGAGATGATGACGCCAAGCTCTTTCTCCAGGCGCTCACGGTATTCGGCTTCGGCAATGGGCGGCTCCGTTCTATCTTCCGCCATGCGCTCTTTCAGACCATCTTCGGCAAGCTGGCGTAAAAAGCTCTGGGAATCCTGGCCGTCCGGAGCCTGATAGGCCGGCAGAAAGAGATGACCGCTTTCAATTTCGGCGTGACAGCGCTCGGCGATTTTGACGGTATTTTCCAGGGCTTCGGGGATGGCCTCAAAGGCAGCGCTCATTTCCTCCGGAGACTTAAGATAAAACTCCCGCGATTCCATGCGCATGCGCTCAGGGTCGCTCAGTTTTTTGCCGGTTTGCAGGCAGAGCAGAACATCCTGGGCGCGCCAGTCTTCGGGCTTCAGATAATGGCAGTCATTGGTCGCTACCAGGGGAAAGCCGTGCTCACGGGAAAGACGAATCAGCGCCTGATTGACGCGGTGCTGCTCGGCGATGCCGTTGGATTGAAGTTCCAGAAAATAATTACCCCGGCCAAAGCAGTCTTCATAACGCTGGGCGACTTCGAGCGCCCGCGCTTCGTCACCTGCCAGCACCGCTCTTGGCAACTCTCCGCCCAGGCAGGCCGAGAGGCAGATAAGGCCTTTGCTGTGTTTTTTAAGACAGTCGAAGTCCACACGGGGGCGGTAATAATATCCATCAAGCCAGGCCAGGGAGTCCAGCTTCATGAGATTATGCCAGCCCTCCTGTGTCTCAGCCAGGAGAATCAGGTGATAGGGATTGCGATCCAGACCCGCCTCTTTATCCTGCATGCCGCGCACAGAAACATAGAGTTCACAGCCCAGGATCGGCTTGATCCCCTCCTGCTTCAACTGCCGGCTGAAATCAATACTGCCATAGAGCACACCGTGATCTGTCAGCGCGCAGGCGGACATCCCCAGCTCTTTCAGGCGGGGTCCCAGCTCTTTCAGGCGAATCGCCCCATCGAGCAGACTGTACTCGCTGTGCAGATGAAGGTGAACAAAATCCATGGCAGTGCTCGGCTTTTTGCAGAGGCTCAGGCTTTCTGATCCAATAGCTTTACGATGGGAGCCGCCGCCAGATCCGCCAGATTGTCTCTGGCTTTTTCCGCTTCGCCGGGATCTGTGCGATACGCCCCCATATAAATTTTCAGTTTCGGTTCGGTGCCTGAGGGACGGCAGGCAAACCAGTCAAGACCCTCCAGCTCATAGACCAGCACATTGCTGGGCGTCGTTTTGAAGGGTGTGACCTGACCTGTTGCGACGTCGGTAATGGTCTTTTCCTGATAGTCAAGGACGCGGCGCAGCGGCAGTTTATCGAAGAAGCTCACTTTGTCCGCGCGAATTTCTTTCATGCAGTGGGCGATGGACTCCAGACCCTCACGGCCCTTACGGGTGAGCGGCAGGGTTTTCTCCGAAGCATAACGGAAGCGCTGGAAGAGCTTCTGCAGGCGTTCATAGAGCGTTTCGCCCTGCGCAGCCGAGACAGCGGCCATCTCCGCAATCAGCATGGAGGCCACGACAGCATCTTTGTCACGAACATTCAGGCCGGTGAGATAGCCGAAACTCTCTTCGTAGGCAAAGAGAAAATGCCCTTCGCCGAGATCGCTCTGTTCGTGAATGATTTCGGCGATATTTTTGAACCCGGTCAGCGTCTGATAGAGCCTGACACCATAATGTTCGCAGATCATCAGGGGGAGACGCGAGGAAACCACGGTCGTTACGCAGTAAGCCTGCTCCGGCATTTGTCCCGCCGCCGCTTTGGAAGCAAGGATATAGTCCATGAGCAGACAGCCGATTTCATTGCCGCTGAGCAGAACAAAGTCGCCTTTGGCGGTTCGCACGGCCAGACCCATGCGGTCAGCATCGGGATCGGTGGCAATGAGCAAGTCGGCTTTGACTTTTTCTGCCAGCTCAATGCCTTTTTCCATGGCCTCACGAAATTCCGGGTTGGGATAAGGCGCCGTGGGAAAGTCACCGTCGGGAAGTTCCTGTTCCGGGACGACCTCAACCGCGTTAAAGCCCAGAGCTGCAAGGATCCTGCGCACCGGTTTATTGCCGCAGCCATGCAGGGGCGAATAAACGATCTTAAGATCGGCATGACGCCGCACCGCCTCCGGATTCATGGCCAGTTTCAGGCACTGGCGATCATAGGCTTCATCCAGCTCGGGGCCGATCTCCCTCAGCTTTCCGCTTTTTTTCATGGCTTCGAAGGAAGGCAGTTCGCAAAACAGCTTCATGGGATCACTGACCTGGCGAATTTCCCCGGCCACCTGAGCGGCAGCTTCTTCGGGGAGCTGCCCCCCATCCTCGCCGTAAACTTTAAAGCCATTGTATTCGCGGGGGTTATGGCTGGCGGTAATCATGATGCCGCCGCCGCAGCCAAAATGCCGGATGGCAAAAGATAGCAGAGGCACGGGTCTCAGTTCATCGGAAAAATACACAGGAAGACCATGTGCTGCAAAGATGCGTGCCGAAAGCTCAGCAAATTCCCGGGAATAATGCCGCGAATCATAAGAAATCGCGATGCCCTTCTCACATTGCTCCTTTCCCCGGGAAAGGAAAAGGCGGGCGAAGCCTTCGGCGGCAGCTGCTACGGTGTAGACATTCATACGGTTGCTGCCTGCTCCAAGGATGCCCCTGAGGCCGGCTGTGCCAAATTGAAGATCCTGATAAAAACGGTCTTCAATCTCCGCCGTCTGGCCCTTGATCTGCTCTAATTCTTTGCGGGTTTGAGCATCCAGATAAGGATTATTCAGCCAGGAACGATAGGCGTCTTCTGCACGTGACATAGTCACCTCCTGATAAGCTTCTGTCTGCCGAAAAACGGCGGGAAACAAGCGGTTACTCTTCTTTTTGATTATACCATGAGGGGCGAGAGCCTAAGAGGGGCGGGAGCCTAAGCTTCGAGGGGCGGAAGCCTAAGCTTCACCACGGCTCCCCTCTTCCCTGACCATGCCCCTCAGCATGATCCACTGATCGCGCAGAGCCGCGGCCTCCTCGAAGTCCAGACGGGCCGCCGCGTCCTTCATGGCCTGTTCCGTCTTCCTTATGAGTTTTTTAGCGGCCGCCGGACTGAGGCTGCGGGCATCAAATTCCAGGGACTCCGTTTCCGCAATTTTGAGGCCAGCCTCTTCATCCAGAGCATAGGCGGTATCCATAATGTCGCGGACATTTTTCTGAATGCTGCGGGGCACAATCCCATGGTCTTCATTAAATTTCTGCTGAATAGCGCGACGGCGCTCGGTTTCGGTCATGGCTTTGTACATGGCATCCGTCACCTCATCCGCATAGAGCACGACACGGCCGTTCAGATTGCGGGCGGCGCGGCCAATGATCTGAATCAGTGAGGTTTCTGAACGCAGAAAGCCCTCTTTATCCGCATCGAGAATGGCGATCAGCGAAACTTCGGGCAGATCCAGGCCTTCACGCAGCAGATTGATGCCCACGAGCACATCGAACTTTCCCTGGCGCAGGCCCCGCAGGATCTCCAGGCGTTCCACCGTCTTGATATCGGAGTGCAGGTAGCGCACCTTGAGCCCCTCACCGATCAAATAATCGCTCAGGTCTTCGGCCATCTTTTTCGTGAGGGTGAGGATCAGAGAGCGTTCACCCCGGGCGATATTCTCGCGAACCTCCCGGAGAATATCTTCAATCTGATCCTGAACCGGCCGCACGTAAACTTTCGGATCCAAAAGTCCGGTTGGCCGGATGATCTGCTCGGCCGTCTGTACGGCATGTTCCTTCTCATATTGCGAGGGGGTGGCGCTCACAAAAATGGTCTGCCCCATGCGCTGCTCAAATTCGCCAAAGCGCAGGGGACGGTTATCAAAGGCTGAGGGCAGGCGAAAACCATAGTCGACCAGCGACTCCTTGCGGCTGTGGTCGCCGTTATACATGGCCCCAATCTGGGGGATGGTCACATGCGATTCATCGATGAAAAGAAGGTAATCGTCAGGGAAAAAATCGAGCAGGGTGTACGGCGGCTGACCGGGCTGGCGACCGTCCAGATGTCGGGAATAGTTCTCGATCCCCTTACAGAAGCCCGTCTCCAAAAGGAGATCCATGTCATAGCGTGTCCGCTGCTCCAGGCGGTAGGCCTCAATGAGCTTACCCTCCTGGCGCAACAGCTCCAGGCGCTGCTCCAGCTCGGCTTCGATGGTCTTAACAGCACGCTCGGTTTTGGCCATGGTACTCGCGTAATGCGAGGCCGGATAAATCTGGGCATACGTGCGGCCCTGGATGGCCTTGCGGCTGGTCGCATCATATTCTGTCAGTTTTTCAATCTCATCGCCGAAAAAGGAGACGCGGGTAAAAACATGTTCTGAATCGGCCGGAAAAACATCGAGCGTATCGCCGCGCACGCGGAAGGTGCCGCGTCTCAGATCAAAATCATTGCGTTCATATTGAATGGACACCAGTTCACGAATGACTTCATCGCGGTCTTTGCGCTGTCCCGGCCGCAGGTGCACCATGAGGTCGCGATAATCTTCGGGGTTGCCGATGCCATAAATGCAGGACACCGAAGCTACGACAATGACATCGCGGCGTTCGAGCAACGAGTTTGTTGCGGCATGGCGCATGCGGTCAATCTCGTCATTGATCGACGAGTCTTTTTCAATATAGGTATCGGTCGAGTGAATATAGGCTTCCGGCTGGTAGTAGTCGTAATAACTGACGAAAAATTCTACGGCATTGTCAGGAAAGAGGGCGCGGAACTCCTGCCAGAGCTGACCCGCCAGGGTTTTATTATGCGCCAGAATGAGCGCCGGTCGCTGTGTCTGCTGAATGACCTGCGCCATGGTAAAGGTTTTGCCGGAGCCTGTTACACCCAGCAGTGTCTGAGCTTTGTCACCATTTTTCAGGCCTTCACAGAGTTTGGCAATGGCCTGGGGCTGATCGCCTGCGGGCTGCATGTCCTGACTGATCTGAAACCGTCTGATCTCTTCCAAGGAATCCTGTGACCTTTCTTCTTTTCTGCCTGAGCCCTGCTGGATTTTCTACCAGATTCTCCGCCGGATTTTCGTTAGTTTTCCGCCGGATTTCACGGCAGGCTTCCGCGGGCTGCTCAGGCTCAGTTTCCAGCGCGCTCCAGAGGATGGCGCAGCGGAGGGAGTTCTCCCCTTTCGCACATTTTGGCCCGCATGAGCGCCAGGTCCTGCCAGAGTTCATCGCGCTTATTCATATTGCGCAGGATATAGGCCGGATGAAAGGTCGGCAGAACCTCTATGCCTTTGCTTTCAATAAAAATGCCGCGCGCGCGGGTGATGGGATCTTTCCTTCCCGTAAAATAATGGAAGGCCGTTGCTCCGCAAAGCAGGACAAAGCGGGGTTTGACCAGGGAGAACTGGGCGGAAAGCAGGCGTCTGCAGGCAAGCGCCTCCTCTTCAAGCGGAGCGCGATTTTCGGGCGGACGACATTTTACGATATTGCAGATATGATAAGACGTTTCCGGAAATTCCAAGGCTTCAAGGGCATCGTCCAGAAGCCGACCGGAACGTCCCACAAAGGGCTTACCCTGCAGGTCTTCTTCCCTGCCGGGACCTTCGCCGATAATCATCAACGGAGCCTCCAGGCTCCCCCGGTACACGACGATTTCCCTGCGGCTTTTCCAGAGCTCGCAGGCTTTACAGCTCTGACAGGCCTGTAAAAAGCCCTGCCAGGCCTCCGGGTATTCATTAAAGCTCAGCTCTTGCATGCACGCCCTCACCCTTCCAACTTATACTCAAACGTTTGTTGCCTGAAACAAGCATAAGCAGTTCAGAGCGCTCCCGCAAGCCGAAGGGGAAAACTCAGATCTCCAGGGTCACTTTAAAGCTGGAACCCTGACCCGGAACACTGCTCAGGGTAGCCTCTCCATGGTAGAGCTGAGCCAGGTGCTTAACGATGGAAAGTCCGAGTCCGGTGCCGCCAAGCTCGCGGGAACGCCCCTTATCCACCCGATAAAAACGCTCAAAAATGCGTTTCTGATTTTCATAAGGGATGCCGGGGCCGTCATCTGTCACTTCGATGACCACCTGATCTTCCTCATCACGATGGGTGGAAACCATGACCCGGCCCCTCTCACGGCCATATTTGATGGCATTGTCGATGAGATTGATTAAAATCTGCTTAATGTGATCCCGGTCTGCCGAAACGGCTAAAGGCTCATCCACAGGATCGCTGAGCAGAACCGTCTTACGCGCCGAGGCCTTATCATCGAGCAGAACCAGGACTTCATCGACGACTTCGCGCAGATCAAAGGATTCTTTCTGCTTCACTTCACCCTGCTCAATTTCGGAGAGAGAGAGAATATCGTTGATGAGATTTTCCAGCCGAATGCTCTCCACATCCATAATGTCATAAAAGCGCTGACGCGTTTCCTGCGGCAAATCCTCCCCTGCACGCAGAGTTTCGAGAAAACCCCGTATGGAAGTGAGGGGCGTTTTCAATTCGTGACTGACATTAGCCGCAAAATCTCTGCGGTAGATGGCTGCCTCTTCCTCCGCGGAAAGATCGTGCAGGGCGACGACGACACCGAGCACCTGGCCACCCACGGAAATCGGTGAAAACTGGCTGCGGAAATGCCTTTCCCCACTCAGCGTTTTCACGCTCAGGCGCGTCTCCAGATCTTTTTCTTCCTGTATGCTGCGGCTCACCCATTCGTCAATCCCATCGGAGTGCGTCAGCAGGAGCTGAGGATAGGCGTGCTCTTCCGGGTCAATCGAACGACCGAAAACGCTTTTGGCCTCTTCATTGACATAGCGCAGGCAGTGACCTCTGTCGACGAGCAACAAAGGATCCATCATCGCGTTGAGGATAGCGTTCAGGCGGGCATTTTTATCCTCCATCTCCAGCTGCTGCTCCTGCAGGGAATCGGCCATCTCATTGAAGGCCGTGCTGAGCTGGCGAATTTCCCGAAAATCCTTGCCGTTGCTCGCTGGTATGCGCGCACTGTAGTCTCCCTCGCCCATGCGCGTGGCTTCATGACAGAGCGCGTCCAGCGGCCGGGTATAGCGCCGGGTAAGAAAGGCTGCCGCGCCCACGGAAAACAAAAGGAAAAAAGCGAGCACCCAGAGAATTTTCGAGGAGAAGCGGAGAAAGACCTGCTCACGCAGGGGCAGAGGCAGAGAGAGACGAATCACCGCATCATGTGTCTCATCCATGATCGCGCCGTACATCATATCCAAACCGGTGGAGACGGAAAAGCGTACATCCTCAGCAAAAGCCTTGCCGCCAAGCACAGCGACCACTTCCGGGCGCTGATCGTGCTGGTTCATCTTCGCCGCGTCGGCCTCATTGTCGTAGCTCACCTGCCCGTCGGGACGAATAATGGTAATGCGCAGGGGAAGTCCGAAATCTTCCTGGACTTTCTCCCTCAGACGAGCCGCAGTGCGATCCGGGGCTTCTTCTTCAGGCCATTCCTCCCGCATCCAGATGGCCGAAAGCTGCAGGGTATTTTTGAAACGCTCGCGGATGGATACATGAATTTCATTGAGCGCCACGCCTGCCGTAATACACATGGATATCAGAAGGATGATGACCAGGGTCAGAGACAAGCGCTTAAACATAAGGTCCTCCCAGAATATGCGAAAAGCTCAATCGACATCGCGGAAACGGTAGCCATAGCCCCTCACTGTTTCAATGAAGGCCGGCTGAGAGCTGTTATCTTCAATCTTGCGCCTGAGCTGGCGGATATGCACATCCACCGTGCGTGTTTCTCCGCTGTAGTCATAGCCCCAGACATAGTTGAGCAGATCATCGCGGCTGTAGGCATTGCCCCGGTGCAGCATGAGAAATTTCAGCAGCTCGTATTCGCGGTTGGTCATTTCCAGCTCTTCCTCGCCTTTAAACACAAGATGTCTCGCGTCATCCAGCAGGAGATCGCCACAGGCAATCTGGTTCCGTCGATCCTCCTCAGCCGTAAAAGCGGCTGCGCCAGAGGCTGAGCCTGGGGATGTTTCCTGCGAAGAGGCGGCAAAGGAAGCTGCAAAGCGAGCTGAGTCCGGCGCAGACAGCCCGGCGGGGTTTTCTCCGTTCTGGCTATGGCGACTGCTGCGACGCAGCAAGGCCCTCACCCGGGCCAGGAATTCGCGAATGCCGAAAGGTTTGGTCAGATAGTCATCCGCCCCGCTCTCCAGACCGCGCACCTTATCATCCTCACTGCTGCGGGCCGTCAGCATCAGGACGGCGCTCTGAGTAAAAGCTTCATCGGCACGCAGGCGGCGGCAGATTTCAAAACCATCCATATCGGGCAGCATGATGTCCAGAATAAAAAGACTGACAGGGCTGCTCTTCACTTCCTGAAGAGCCGCAAAAAGCTCCCGACCGCTGCCGAAACTCCGGCAGGCATAGCCCTCATTCTGGAGGTTAAACTCCAAAAGCTCAGCGATACTCCGCTCATCTTCCACGATCAGAATCAGCGGTCTGGCCATGCATTGTCCCCCCGTTTCTTTCAGCACTGGGTATCAAAATGTGTATTTCAAATATGGGCTTAAAAGTGTCGCTTTCAGTCATAAATATCATCTTATTTCAGCCATGAATATCAAACTTGCCGTCAAGATAGTAAATCACCCATTCCGCAACATTTTCCGCATGATCGGCAAAGCGTTCGATATGCTTGGCGATCATGAGCCACTCAATATAAGTGTCAATAAGCTCTGGCTGCTCGCGCATCAATTCCGGAATTTCCTGGCGCAGCTCATGATAAAGCTCATCCACTTCCTCATCCATGCACAAAACTTTTTGCGCCTGCTCGCGGCTGCGGGTGACATAGGCATCGAGCGAGCGGGCCGTCATGTTTTTGCAGGCCTGAAACATCTGCAGCAGCCTGGCCGGGGCTGAAACGCCCTGCTGACCTTCCCTGATGTGCAACACATGCTCACAGATATCTTCGGCATGATCGGCCATTCTCTCCAGATCCGCCACCAGTTTGAGATCACTGGTGATATCCCGGAGGTCGCTGGCCACGGGCTGTTGCCGGGCAATCAGTAAGACGCAGTTTTGATCGATAATCTCCGTGAGAAGGTCAATCTCATCGTCACCCTCGATGACCTGTCTGCAAATTTTTTCATCACAGGTCTTTACGGCCTGAGCAGCCAGATCCAGGGCCGTTTCAACGCGCGAACCCAGGCGGATCATACTCTCATGAAGTTCTTCGAGTTCCCTCGTATATTCTTTTCGCTGTGCCATATGAAAATCCTTTCCGGCTCTTTTCACATTATATTTGTTTAACGCTTAAATAAAAATATATCTTCAACATTAAACACTAAAACCTTGTGCAGGCTTGTATGCATCAACCAAACTTGCCGCTGATATAAGCTTCTGTGCGTGGATCCTCCGGCTTGTGGAAAATCTGTTCGGTGTTGCCTGTTTCCACAATTTCGCCAAGCAAAAAGAAGGCGGTACGGTCGCTGACGCGGGCGGCCTGACTCATCGAGTGGGTCACGATGATGGTGGTATAGTCCGTTTTCAATTCTTCGACCAGATCTTCGATTTTCGAGGTGGCCATCGGGTCAAGCGCCGATGTCGGTTCATCCATGAGCAGGAGTGTCGGCTGCAGGGCTATGGCCCGGGCAATACAAAGTCTCTGTTGCTGTCCTCCGGAAAGTCGGGTTGCCGAGCGATTCAGGTGATCTTTGACCTCTTCCCAAAGAGCCGCTTTTTTAAGCGAGCTTTCCACCCGCTCCGCGATCAGCTGTTTATCACGAATTCCCTGACAGCGCAGGCCGTACGCAATATTGTCGTAGATACTCATGGGGAAGGGGTTGGGTTGCTGAAAAACCATGCCGACATGGGTGCGCAACGTCACCACATCCGTTTCCGAACTGAGGATATTCCTACCTTTAATGTGGATTTCTCCCTGGATATGACAGCTTTCAATGAGATCGTTCATTCGGTTAAAGCAACGCAGCAGCGTGGATTTACCGCAGCCGGAAGGTCCGATAAAGGCGGTAACCTGGCGTTCAGGAATGGTAATGTTGATATCTTTCAGCGCGTGGAAATCTCCGTAGTACAGTTCCAGATTCTTCACGTCCGCCATGATCGCGGCCTGCTGGGTCTTTGCCTCCTGAGGCTCCACTCGCCGGGGCTCCGCCACCTTAGGCTCCTCTGGCCGGAGCTCAGTCGCCTGAGGATCCGTTGACCGAAGCTCTGCTGCCGCTTCTGATGCAGGCCCTTCTGAGTTTGAAGTCTTGAGGGCTTGTTTCAGGTCTATCTGCTTTTCTTCATTCATAAACCCTTGTTTCCTTTCCATCTGTGGACTGGACTAGATAACCTTTTTTTCTTTTCATCATTGGGCTGGACAAAATTTATTAACCCGCGATTCTTTTCATCTTTGGGCTGGACTAAAGTCATCCCTGCGCTTCTGTAAGCGAGCTTATCCCAGCCAGCTAATTTCTCCGGAAACGCCGGAGAAGCAGACGCGTACCTAAATTCATGAACAGGACCATCACGAGAATGACAATGGAGATTCCGGCGGCCATTTGGAAATCAGGCTGCTCGCCGCTCATGACTTTCCAGATATGCAGGGCCAGCGTCGTCGCTCCACGATGCAGCTGAGGATGATCGACAATGGCTGTTCCCATGGTATAGATGAGCGCCGCGGATTCGCCGATAATGCGGCTCATCGAGAGCAGCACTGCGGTGACGATGCCGGGCAGGGCCTGAGGCAGGACCACATGGAAAATCGTCTGCGTCCTTGAAGCTCCCAACGAGAGTGAACCCATTCGCATGGAAACCGGCACTGTTTTCAGGGCTTCCTCTGTCTGTCGAATGACCAGCGGCAGCAGAACCACCGACATGGTCAGGGCACCGAGAACAATACTCTGTTCCTTGATGCCAAAAAGTCTCGTGATCTCAAAAAGCATGGTCATGCCCATGAGGCCAAAAATGATGGAAGGCACGCCGGAAAGCATATCCACTCCCGTGCGCAGGAGGGCTGTGGTCTTATTTTTCGGCGCCAGCTCGTTGAGCCAGACCGCGGCCGCGATGCCCAGGGGAATGGCGATCACCAGCGTGAGCACAATCAGGATCAGGGTTGTCAGGAGAGAACCGCGAATGCCGCCGCCCATCGTCAGTCCATGGTATTTAAGCAGGCTTGCGGCCTCTTCATCGAGCAAGTCGATGGCATTTTGGGCGTCCATCTGTTTTTTGGAGCCGACCTCTCCCTTCTCACCCTGTGCATCCAAATAAAGGATTCTGTCGATAATGAGACCTTCCGGGGGGTGAATAGCCTCGCCCTTCTGGGCAAGGTCGACCCCAGCCGAATCCATGACCCCAGCATTCAGAGGGCTTTGGGGATCCAGATAAACGAGCTGAGTCACGTCATTATTCTGTTTATCCTTCGCGTCGCTCAGCGCAAAGCCGAATTTTTTCGAGAAAGCCGCTCCTTCGGGAAGCTCCGCCGGAGCCGTAAAATCGCCTGCCGTTGCCTCTTCCAGCAGCGCATAGAAACTGTCGGAGAGATAATTATTTTTTATGAAATCCGGACTGAGGACAGACCAGCCAGTTCGGAAAATATAAGCCAGAATGACCACCAGCACTGCCACGGAAATTGCGGAAAAAATCCAGCTCATCAGGAGCAGGCCGCGGTCGCTCAGCTTTCTTCTACTGCTCATGTTCACTGCCTCCTCCCACTTTTCGCTTAATCAGGAAGATCATGCTGTTGGTGATGAGAATGAGGATCATCAGGACAATGCCTACGGAAAAACGAATGTCATAATCCAGACCGGTCGTTTCTTTCAGTCCCGTCAGCATGGTCGATGTCAAGGTACGCGTTGATTCGAAAAGATTGACGCTCGGCCCTGTGTAAGCATTGCCCGCCACCATGGAAACGGCCGTCGCTTCACCGAAGGCTCGTCCCAGGCCCAGCACCAGTCCGCTGAAAATCCCCGAACGCGCCGCGCGCAGGATCATTTTGTAATTGGTCTGCATGGTCGTTGCCCCCACAGCCAGCGAAGCCTGAATTAAAGAATCCGGCACAGCCTGAATCGCGACGATGGCAATATCGGTCATGGTTGGAAAAATCATCATGGCCAGCAAAATCATCGTGGTCAGCATGGCATTACCACCCGCTGTCGTCTGCCCGAAAAGGCCAGCCAGAGAATCGACAAAGCGTGTGATGACGGCTGATGCAAAGACGCCGAAAACCACTGAGGGAATGGACGCCAGCACTTCTACCACTGTGGTCAGGAGGGTGCCCACACGCGGCGGGGCCATACGGGTAATCATCAGCGCCGTAACGACAGAGAGCGGAAAAGACAGCAGAGCCGCACCAAAAGCACTGACCAAAGTGTTCACAATAATGAAGGCCACGCCATAAACCTGATTATCCGCGCGCCAGCGCATACCCAGCAGGAAGTCCCAGATGTTTTGCTGCTCTGCTCCATATGAGGGCAAAAACACCCGAATGCCGCGGCTGGCCACGAAGAAAAATATCAGAATGATCATCAGCCCGGCGAGCCAACCGGCGACCGTAAAGCAGCCACGGGCAAAACGATCCGTATTCTTGATGTTTCGCTGAGCTTTTGTCGGAGGCAAATGAAACATGCCACTGGCTTGATTGGCCTGTAGATTGAGCTTCGGGTCTGTGTGGGGCGTATCGCTTTGCAGCGATGCGTCTTTGTGCTGCATTGTGCTTTGCAGCGATGAGTCTGTGGGTGGCGTAGTGCTTTGCACCAATGAGTCTGTGTGCTGCTGCCCGTTAACTTGCGTCATGCCTGCCTCATCTCCTTTCCGACCGTTTCGTCTTTGCCTGCAAGATCATTATTTGCAACATTTCAGCCCGTATCCTTTCGACCTGATTGATTCGTCTTCCTGTTTTCAACAACGGTTTTATCTCCCTCAGCTTAGGAAAGAAGTTTTAGAGAAAGATCATGTCCATGTAAATTCGAGGTTATGCCGGACAAAAAGGACAGGCTTCTGCTATTCTTTAATGGAAAAGTTTCGAGAAGAAAGGCTTGCACGATGAATCTTTCCCCAATAGCGAATCATACGAAGGACTCTTCAACCGAGAATCCTGCACCGACCCCATTATCCGGCAAAGCCAGCTATCGCATTGATAAGCTCCTCGCAGCCTCCTGCTGCGGCAGCAGGAAAGACATTAAAAAGCTCTGTCGTGATGGGCGGGTTCGTTTGGGGAATCAGACGATCAGCAATGCCGCGACAAAAGTGAGCGCCGAAGAGGTCAGAGAGCTGCTGCTGGACGGTCAGCCCCTGGAGATCCAGCTCACCTTGTTAATCATGATGAATAAAAGGCCCTCCGTGCTAACCGCCCGAGTCGACCGACGTGAAGCGACCGCCGCTGATGATCTGCCGGAAGAGCTGCTGGAACGGGGGCTTGTCCCTGTCGGCCGTCTGGACAAAGATACGAGCGGCCTGCTCCTTTGGACTAATGACGGCGTACTGAATCACCGCCTCTGCTCTCCCAGACATCTCATCTCCAAAGTTTACCGGCTGAGCTACAGCGGCTTGCCCCTGGGCAAGGAAGAAGTACAAAAATACGCCGCAGGACTTGCCCTTGATGACGGACCTGCCCTCCCCGCTGCGCTGCTTCTGCCGCTGTCAGCGGAAGAAAAGCTCGATCGGGACAAACCCGGATGTTATTTTGAGGAATTTATTGGATCCTCCATAGCGCCGGGATCACTCAAAGACGCCGAGTCCGAAAAGCTCAGGACGGTTCTCCTTGAGAGCTGCCGCCAAGTTGCCGCAGAGCGCCGCAGCCTGGCTGAGGATGAGGCCCTGCTCGTGATCTGCGAAGGACGCTTTCATCAAGTCAAGCGCATGCTTGCCGCCCTGGGACGCGAAGTCACAAGCCTCAAGCGAATCCGCGAAGGCTCCCTGTCGCTCGATCCCCGCCTTGACTCAGGCGAGTGGCGCGCACTCGATGAAAAAGAAAAGGCCTCCCTTTACCTGGAGGCCGGTTTGGAAGTTCCAGAGCTTTGAGCAAATAGCGTAGCTATGATTTTTTTCGTGCTGGGTGGCCACCCTTTTTTCGTGCAACGTAGCAACTAATGGATGCCCACCTTCTTCGTGCTGTGTGACCACCCTTTAACGTGCAACGTTTCAACTAATGGATGGTTTTGCTTTGGTTTTTCTGATTTTCCTGCAACTTAGCAAGTAATGGATGGGCGCACGTGCAAGAATCCAAGTAGTGGATGGTTTGGCGTGCAAGTTCTCCAGTAGTGGGTGGGTAATGAATGATCTGGGCCTTAATTTGCCGAGGCTAACCATCCACTACTTGAAATTTTGTCCGAAATTCTGAAAAACCGAATGAAATGATGGTCTGTAGTCGAGTTAGTCCAGATCCACGCCCCCACTGAGGATAAATTTCCGTAATAGTTGATCGGTTTTCATGTTCACTTTGGGCGGGATCAGTCACGTCCATAAAATGGTGTAAAAGCAGAAAGAGCCAGAGGTCAATCGACTGCGTATAATTTGTAAGTGAGAAAAATAAAACGAGGAAGAAAGACATGGCTCAACTTAATATTACCCTGAATCAAGAAGAGATTCTAGAACTTTTACAAGATTCTCGTCCGGATGCATTCAAGAATTTACTGCAAGAATGCCTGAATGGCGTTCTGCAAGTGGAATCGTCAGAACAGCTGAAAGCAGAGCCTTACGAACGCACAGAGGCACGTACAGACAGCCGGAACGGGACCCGGGACCGTCCCCTGGTGACTCGGCTCGGAAAGATAGAACTCAAGGTCCCCAGGCATCGCAATGTGCCCTTTAAGACCTTGGTGTTCGACAACTACAAGCGCAGTGAAGCCGCATTAGTCACGACCATGGCCGAGATGGTGGTAGGTGGCGTATCCACTGCCAAGGTAAGCCGGGTCATGGAAGAAATCGGTGGGACCTCGTTTTCAAAACAAGCCGTCTCGGACGCCTGTAAGGTCCTGGATAGTGCCGTAGAAGACTTTAGGATCCGTCCCCTGGATGAGGAGACGGTCATGCTCTTACCCAAGGATATGCGTAGGTGCGCGCGAACATCCAACTACTTAGAAAGGCTCAACAAAGAGGTTAAACGTCGTTCTCGAGTGATTGGAATCTTTCCCAATACAAGCTCTGCCATTAGGCTTCTGGGAGCCCTCCTCATGGAGGAAAACGATCGCAGGGCGACCAAGCGTAAAATCTACTACAAGGCTGCTATACAGGAACTGAAGAAAAGAACTCACCTGCTCATTGACCTTGCCCGCCAGCAATGCCTCCTGGCTAAAGTCGCTTAGGCAAAGAAACTAACGAAAGCTAATTACAAATTTACACACTATTGAGGACTTGACTTCACATCACGGGATTCAGTAAAGAAGATATCCGCATAACCTTCAGAAACGGCTCAGAAATCAAGGCTCTATAAAATGTCCGAATGGAGCTTTTTATTTTAATCGGGGTTGAGTGAAATGCCCTTAAAGAGGTTTAATCAAATGTGCTAAGTTAGCTTATTCTAACTCAATGGAGGTTAATCGTTTGAAAAAATCATCTGGAATTAAAGTAAAAGATTTGATCACCACAGGTATTTTTACTGCCATTATGTTTGCTCTTTGCATGGCAGTAGCAATGTTGGGTTACATGCCAATATTTATTCCGCTTTTAAGCATCATCGTACCGCTTATTGACGGTATTCCGTATGTGTTGTTTGTAAGCAAAACGAAAGGCATAAACATCACGTCTTGTCGATGCCAAAGAATCCTTGCAATTTCATTAAACCTGTCTCGTTTAATGGATACGTGTCTTTGATAACTCCATGTTCCATTTGAATCACTTCATCGCAGGCATCAAGAATAAATTCCAAATCATGAGAGATGATAAAAATAAAAGTATCAGGCGTTAACAAGCGACGCAATAACGCAACCGTTTCTTCCATATGTGCATAATCGAGGCCGCTGGTGGGTTCATCAAAAATAAGAATCCTCTTTCCGCAAAAAACGGCGGCTGCAATGGCAATTCGCTGTTTTTGCCCACCGGAGCAAGTCATCGGATGACGATCTTTGAGTGAAGCGATATCCAAATCTGTAAGTACCCGATTTAACTTTTCTTTCGATCCGCCTGATGCGCCAAGTGCCACTTCTTCTTTAACGCTATCTGTGAAAAGCTGATGATTGACTTCCTGCATCACCATATAGCTCAAGCGGACGCGCTTTTTTGAGGACAAGTTCATACCATCTAAGGAAATGGTTCCTTTTTGATTTTTCAAAAGACCGCAAAGAACGGAAACCAAAGTTGATTTGCCGGCGCCATTGGGGCCAACAATGGCAATGATTCTACCTGCAGAAAAGTCAGCACTCCGAATGTCTAACAAAGGCGTATGAGCATAGGAAAAACTCAGATATTGGAGTGTAAGCACGGATGCGGTTTCTTTGGATGTCGCTTTCTCTTTCTTCATCTCAGATTTTAAATCACAAAGATTAACGGGCCGAATACCGGTTCTGATGCGCTCCTCAAAAGAGAGCTTTTCACATTGTTTCATGGTATACGTTTGAAGAAATTTTCCATTTTCCAGATAAATCACTCGATCTGCCAGATCTTTCAAAAACCACATGCGGTGCTCGGCAATGATGATCGTTTTCCCTTGTGCTTTCAGGTAGGCAAGAATGCTCTGCAGTGCCCGAATACTTGAAAAATCCAGGCTGGATGTCGGCTCATCCAATACATAGATTGTAGGATCAACCGCATAGATTCCCGCCATGGCAATGACTTGCTTTTCTCCACCGGATAATTTAAAAATATCACGATCCAGCAAGGACTCTATATGCAATTTTTGTGCGGACTTTTGAACTCGTTTTTTTATTTCAGCTACAGGGCAACCCAGATTCTCGCATCCAAAAGCAATCTCCGAAGTCGTGTTCATTGTGTAAAACTGCGTCCTTGGATTTTGAAATACCGTTCCTACCGTCCTTGCTATTTCATACATGGGACAGGTGCTTGGATTGATCCCATTTATTTGTATGCTTCCACTGAGTTCCCCGTTATAAAAATCAGGGATCATCCCATTCAAAATCCTGGTAAGGGTAGTCTTTCCGCAGCCACTTTTTCCACACAATAAAATACACTCGCCATCTTTAACCTCTAAATTAACATGGCTCAGTGCTAAACTTGTGCTTTCTTTATAGCGAAAGGAAAGATCTTTTATTGTAATCAAAGGGCAACTCCTTTCCATCTTGCTACAATTACTGCCGCAAGCACGACGGAAGTTAAGATGATAAAAAAGAGGTCAAAACTCCGAAAACGCACTTCTTCAATGCTGGTATGCTTGCCGGGATTGTCGATACCCCGACATAAGGCTGCCGCCGAAAGTTCATCGGCGATATTCAGTGCCGAAATAAAAAGCGGGACAAAAATGTAGACAATAGTCTGAGATGGCTGTCTCACAATATTCACGGGGCTTAGAGCAATACCGCGCAGTTTCATGGCAGAAGTAATCGCCGCCCATTCTTCCTTGAGCGTCGGGAGACAGCGAAAAATGACCGAAGTGGTAATGATTGCACTTTGTGGAACCTTCCACTTTTGCATAGCAGCGATAAATTCGCTAACTTTTGTCGTATTGATTAACCATTTCCCCAGTAAAAATACAGGCAAGACTTTGCGCACCACGACAACTAAAAAATAAATAAGGGAGCCGCCCCACCGGTAGAGATAAGGCTCAACGCCTTTTTGGACGAACAAGAAAAGAGAGAAAGCAAGCCCCCATCCAATAGAGCTCTGCCATTTTCCGCTTAGGGCGATCAAAAGCAGACAAAAAAAGAAAAGTACCGATTCATAAACTAAAGAGCGCCCCAGAAAAATGAGGATATCCAGCTCAATTAATAACAGGATTTTTGTACGTGGGTCAAAAGAAAGAAATGCCTTCCTTTTGACCCCGTTTTTTGTCTTCCAAAGCATTTCTATAGGACTCCTGCTTTACTCAGGTGCTTATGCAATACTTTTTTGGTAAAGAGCGAACCGAAAGCAGAGCAAAGCATCGTTGCCATCATCATGACAGGAAGCACCCACCAAGGGGTAAGTGCATAGACCGTATCTGCAAAACTCTGCGTCATGCCTCGGGTCACGATATCTGAGAAAAAATAATCTCGCATAAACCAGATCGGAACAAAGCCGCCAAATAAATTTAACGAGAAGAACATGTGGCTAACGCTGTTCCACTTAAAGCTCTTGTAGCCTCCCACTCGGGCGAAAATTACAGCAAGTACACCGGCCGGAATGGCAATAAGAGGAGCAATAGGAATATGTCCGCTTGCAATGAGAATCAAACTCGGCAAAACCGCTGCAATCATGATGGATATCCAGTTTGGTGATTTTACTATAAGCATATGGTAGGTCGGTGCCGCAAATAGAGCGACCAACATCGGCATGAGCAAGAATAAAATGGGGACTGGCATGCTGATTACCCCGATAATGATATAGGTGACAAGATAAAGCGCAATGAACACGCCTGCTGCAATAGCGCCTCTTGATGATGATTTCTTTCTTTGTTTTTCCATGATTCATTCCTCCTGAATTTTCTATTTGTTTTGCTCAAAGGTGTGGCAAAGTCTTGTTACACCTGCCAACCTTCGCTTTTGGTTTGTAAGTGCCAAAGTCTTGCATATAGTCCGTTTTGGTTAAGAAGCTCTTGATGGGTTCCTTCCTCAACTTTTTTGCCCTGATCTAAAACAATGATGTTGTCCGCTCCGATAATGGTTTTAAGGCGATGAGCAATCACAATGACGGTGCGGCCTTGAATCAGCCTGTTGATTGCCTGCTGAACCTGCGATTCGTTTTCCGGATCAAGCGACGAAGTTGCTTCGTCCAGCATGACAACGGGGGCATCCTTTAAGATCGCTCTGGCGATGGATATGCGCTGCCTTTCTCCGCCGGATAAAGTGCAGCCTCCTTCGCCGACCATTGTCTCAAAGCCATTCGGCATCTTTTCAATAAAATCACAGTTCGCGAGTTTTGCAGCCTGCCGAATCTCGTCGTCACTTGCGGATTCCTTGCCGTAACGTATATTGTTGGCAATGCTGTCCTGAAAAAGATAAACGTCCTGAAAGACCACGGAAATTTTCGACATGAGCTTTTCAGGGTCCATCCTCGTTTCATCTTTTCCGCCGAAATGAACGACTCCTTGAATCGGGTCATAGAATCGTGCCGCCAGGCGCAGCGCCGTGGTTTTGCCGGATCCCGAAGGGCCAACCAAAGCGGTTAAACTGTTCTCGGGGAAAGCAAGGCACAGGCTTGAAAGCACGCTTGGCGAATCTCCGACATCTGCTTTGTTGTAAGCAAATGAGACATCGGTAAAAATAATGTCATGCGCATCCGGAGCCTCTTCCGATCCGCTCATCACATCTTCGTTAAGCAGCTTGACAATGCGCTTGCCGGCCGCAGATCCTGCCATGAGTGATGAAATGTTCATAATGCTTCCTGTCAGCGGATCAAAAATACGCGCACCGATTAACAGGAATAAGGCAAAAGTGGAAACATCCAAATTGCCGCCAATCAGCAAATAAACGCCCACAAGTGTCATGATGGAAAGTCCGCTTCTCAAAAGCGTCCCGGCAACTAAATAAAGAGGCGTTATGCTTCCTTCCGCCTGAATATGGGCATCTCGATAATGAACACAGGCCTTTTTGAGCTTCTCGAAATTGTCTCCTTGCAAGTTATAAGATTTAATGACTTCCATTCCGTATAGGTATTCCGAAATGCTGTCCGCCTGCGCAACACCGGCATCAGTAATTTTTTTCTGTGCTCTCTTTGTCAGTGACTGTGTGCCTTTTATGAGAAGAGTGGCAAGGGGAAATCCTATAAACGAAGCCAGTGTCATACGCCAGTCTATAAAAACCATGACAAGAGGCGCGATCACGGCAACCAGCACCCCTGCAATCATCTGTGGAAGAACATGTGTCATGGCCGTCTCTGTTTGTGAAAAATCACTCATCATGGTTTGTGTGATTTCTGAAGAGCGTTTCCCGCTCAGAAGACCCAATGGCAGCTTTCGTATATGTTCAGCCAGCTTCACGCGGCCTTCCGCGGAAACTTTATATCCATCGTGAAAAGTCGCCCGGCAGGCCAAGTTTTCCAAGACGTCTGTAACAAGGAAAAAGATGACCATGACCGCAAAGGCAATCCACAACTTATGGCTCTCCAACAAACCCACACTAAAAAAGTCATAGATCGCTCCGATGATATAGGCAAGGCATAGGAAGGGTACCAAATTGGACAGATTAGCCAAAGCATTGAGTATGGACGGCTTTATTAAGCGTTTGGGATTTCCGGCTGTTATGTTTATAAACAAATTATTCATGGCAGAGAGCCTCCTTTCCTGATGCGATTTGCCACGTTGCCGAGGATAGGGAGTTTTTCCACATTTCGTTATAAAGCCCCTGCTTAACCAGCAATTCTTCATGCGTTCCGGACTCGACGATTTTTCCGCTTTTTATGACTAAAATTTGATTGGCGTTTTGAATGGTCTTCAGGCGGTGAGCAATGACGATGACCGTTTTGTTTTTGATAAGCTCCGACATTGCCTGTTGCAGTTTATACTCATTCTCGGCATCTGCAGATGATGTCGCTTCGTCCATAATGAGAAGAGGTGCATTCTTCAAAATGGCTCTGGCGATCGCTATGCGCTGTTTTTCTCCTCCGGACAGAAAAGTTCCATCATTTCCCATTTTCGTGTGATAGCCCTCCGGTAAATGCAGGATGAAATCATGGCATTGTGCTGCTTTGGCAGCGGCCTCTACCTCCTCTTTTGTGGCATTTACCTTGCCCATAGCGATGTTGTTATAGACGGTATCGTCAAATAAAAAGCTGCTCTGAAAAACGAAGGACATATTTTCCATCAGTGTTTGTGTCTTCATATCCCGGATATTGACTCCGCCAAAAGAAATCCTCCCTGATTGAACATCCCAAAATCTTGGAATGAGCTCAGCAATGGTGGACTTTCCCGCACCGGAAGGACCAACCAGTGCGGTAATTTCTCCTTGTTTGGCGACAAAAGAGATGTCATCTAAGACATTTCCTCCCTCTTTGCTATAGGAAAAACGCACATGATCAAAACAAACATCTGCACCGAGCGGTATTCGGTTTCCTTCGGTTTCGACGAGTACCGATTCATCAAGCAGGGCATAAATACGAGATACGCTTTCGTTAATGACATTATTGCTTTCTGCAAAATTGCGGAGCTTTAAAAGTGGAACAGAGACCGCGGGACCTAATATAAAGAAAAACAGAATGCTTGCCGCAAGGGAACTGTCTTGCGGGTTTTTTAGCCACAGCAAAAGCGCAGCCGGTGTAACAAAACTTGCTACAGAAAGAATAAACAAACGGAAACGAACATACGAAGGGCGGATCAGCTCTGTCATTTTCAGCGCAAAATCTCGATATCCCATGATGTCGTCATAGAAACTGCGGAATGATTTAACTGTTTGCCCAAAAATTTTAATCGTCGGCATCCCTTTTACGTACTGCATAGCGGAAGAATTGATGCGCTCTAAGGCATTAAAGTTTTGTTGTACTGCACCGCTTTTCATAAGCTTGACCAGATCAGCAGCCATCGCCGCAAACCCAATGACAATAGGCAAAAGCGCCGCCAAAGCCAGCCAAACATTCAGATAAAACATGCCTATAAACAACACCAAGAGCATGGTTACCGTGCTGATAAGATCCGGCATTTGATGAGATAAGTAAGTCTCCAGTTGATCGGTATCGGTCTCGAGAATTTGCCTTGTTTTGCCGACGCTGTTATTTTTCACATAACCGAGTGGCAGGCAACCAATATGTTCCAACAACTTCAGTCTTAATGTACAAATCGTCCGGTAAGCAAAAGTATGGCAGAGCATGCCGCCAAGATACGTGCATAGTAAACCAATGAGCAATCCGATAAGTCCATAGACCGCCCAATGAATCATAAGTGCCGCATTGAAAACTTCTTTTGTTGACAGATGGTGCAGTAACTCACTCATGACGTGGTAGATCGACAAAAACGGAACCAATTGTACCAACGTACCAATGACAGAAAGTAAAATCCCGAGCAGAAATAAGCTCTGCTTTTCTCCGGTTCGTTTTACAAGGCTTGAGATGTCGCGTTTCTCTTTCTTTGTCTTTTCCAATGAAAATCCCTCCTTAATTTTTAGACCGAGTTCGTTCTATATCCCTAAAACGACTCAACGGACGCATTTCCTAAGAAATACGCCCGTTGACGGCAGTGTTTATAAATTTGTAATGACATCGTTTCAGGATGTCCTCCTGTAAAAAATTTTATGTGCTACATTGATGGCATCTTTGGGCGTTAATTCGCTCTTATTTCCCAAAAACTTGTCATTATAAATGACACCCCATGCGCCATAAAGAGAGTAGAGAGCAAAAGCTCTTACATTTTCTTTATTGATGCCAAGATCACGTGCAACTTTACCTTCTTCAACACCTTGCATAATAAAATGCGCATGGGATTTTGAAATGCGGTCGAGCAGTCGAAGAAAACTCCATAATTTGTAGGAATCATCCACAATGGAACATTCTGCTCCGGGATGAAAAAGATCGATATATTCTTGGATTCCTTCTTGAACCAGTCCGGCATAGATGTCATGTTTCTTTTCAAAGGAGATGGAATCGTCTTCTAACATTTTGCATCGAGCATCAATTTTTTCCTCTAAAAAACTATCAATAACGGCAATATAAATTTCTTGCTTCGATTTGAAATAATAATAAAACATTCCGGGAGCGCCGTTTACCTCGCGGAGAATGTCGCGGACAGACACGTTTTCGTAACCCTTCTGTGAAAACAATTTGGCGGCGACCTCGATCAATTCCTTGCGTCTTACATCCGGCGCTTTGCTGTTTTTTTTCATCGGTACTGCCTCCTGCCATGATCTTGAGTTTAACAGAACGAACGATGGTCTGAAATAATATACCATGTGAACAGAAAGTTTGCAATTGCTAACTAAAATTTTATAGGGTGTCATTTTTTCTAACTAACAAGCGTTATTCGTTTTCAGGGATATCTTTTATACCTGGGTTTTCGTAGCTTTTGACCTATTTTCATACCCAATACTTTTTTCGTACCCCTGAGTATGAGTTTCGTACCCTAAGCGGCTGTGCCGTTAAAATGTATCAAATATGTTGTTTTGTTCTCGTAGATTTTTATTTCGCTCCTGCCCTTAAGGTGATCTGCTACGATTTCAGACATGAGCAGGGAGACTTCGTGCGGGGTGTAAAACTCACCAGCTTTTTTGCCTGCATTGGCGGCAAAGTTGCTGATCAGGTATTCGTAAATGAAACCCAGAACGTCGTAATCCTGCCTGCCATCCATCGGGATATCTTTAATGAGTCCGAGGAGTCCCCTGATCGCTTTGGTCTGCGAACCGGCGCTGTCCCCAAGTTTGGAGAGCCCTGTTTGCAGCGTATCAAAAATTTTGTCAAAGACTTTTTTCAAAAGTTCTTCGTCATAGTCGTTCTCTTTTAAGAAGCGAACTTCTTTGTCGGAAAGATATTTATAAAAGATAAAACCGAGGATATAATCCTTGTATTCATTAGCTTCTATTTTGGATCGCATCTGGTTGGCCGAAGCCCAGATCTTTTGTGCCAGCTCTTGTTTATTCATCTCCCAGCAATGTCCTTCTCATTTTAAGTTTGTGCTTGCTCTCTCTAATGATGACTTATGTTAATCTTCTGATGGAATATCCTTATTCTTTAGCTTTACTGCTTCTTTATTATGACATTTATTATTTGTTTTGGTAGTATTTTGCGACTGTCCAGGATTTTGTCCGCACCCCCAAACCGAATGAACTGATGGGGTGTAGTCGAGTTAAATCACCTATAACAGCTTGAGTACGAAAGATTAGCGTACTGCCGCTCTCATGCCACTCTGCGGAATAGTGTATAATCAAAACATTGCTTATATTTCAGATACGTCTTGACAGGGGGTTGCTTCATGCGCGGAACCATTAGAAAAATAGATGCCAATAAGGACGACCGTTTTAAGTTTTTCGGCGAAATTGCCGGCGATGACGGCAGGACCTACCGTTTTAATGACTATAACTGGGCCAACAGCGATACCCCCCTGGAAGAGATTCAGCTTGACCAGGAGGTCGAGTTTGAGCTCAAGGACCCCACCACCCGGGGTTATGTCTATCCGAAAAATATCCGTTTATCAGGCAAAGAGGTGGACAAGCCTATCCCCAAAAAACACACGCCCTCATCCCATAGTCATGGCCGCTTTCAAGACTTTATTTATGTGAATACCGATATCATTTCTCTGACTTTACAAGAAGTGATACCCCGCTTTTCCGAGTCTGCCAACAGCATTTTCCGAACCCTCGCGACCCATTACAACGAGCTCCAGGAGTCCGATTTTAAATTTTCCGGATTCGGTCGGGCGGAGACCGTTGATTTTCCCACGGGTTATAGAACCCCGGAAGGCCAGGACATTTTGCTCCACTGTACCAAAAACAAATTTGAAAAAATTCCCTGGTATGCTGACCAAATCCTCATTGCAGGAAAAAAGATGGGCTCGGTCTTCAATATTTTCGATGGCAACTGGTATGACATCGAACAATCCATTGGCGATATTCTCCCAAAATGTAAGGATTCGGCTCAAGATATTGTCCGGGCTATTGAGAAAAGATGCCTTAATTCTGAAGAAGTCCTGATCTATTTAGATCATGGTCACACTTGTCCTCCCGAGGAGGCCGATGAACTCTATGTCCCTACCGGGTATTTTGCCCCAGAGGGCCAGGAGATTTATCTGCTCTGTACCAAACGCAAAGGCAACCGGGGCTATGGCTGGTATTTTAACTCTGCGACGTATGCTGGGGCCGGCTTTAAAATGTTTGACAAAAAACTCTGGCTGGAAAAATGGTCGGGTCCCCTGGAGTATGACATGCTTCAGGAACTGGCCAACCAAACCCTTCAGGAACAGTGGTCTTTTGGTGCCAAAGAAAACTTCGGCATCCTGCGCAGCTATCTGCAATACACCTTTTCCCACCAGAGCCAAACCGATAATATCGGCTATGATGTCAGTGGCCAATATGCCGCTTTCAATACGGGTTTGCCCGACCGAAACACCTATAAATATCTGTACGCGGTTTTCGAGCATAACGAGGAACAGTCCGCCAGAGAAGTCCACCCCTTATATTACCAGCAAAGCTATTGCCTCCAGGGCTTCACGGTCCCCGGCAGAGGCGGCCTGGGCAAGGTGCTTTCGGAAAAGATCGGCCTGCCCAAACCTCCAGAATATTTCAGCACGCGGGCGGAGACAGTCTGGCAGCTCGGCTTCAACGAGAGCAATCAAATCACCATACCAGAATATGACGATGCCCATATCCTGATCCAGCGTTGCGATCGTATCCCCCTGGATTTCTACCGCAACCAGGCCAACAACTCTCCCCAACTTCTGGCCATTTTGAACTCCGCCGATTCCGATGCGGAGAAATACAAGCAAATTCGCGACCTCCTCAAGCCGGTGGTCATTGATCATCAGCCGAACGCGGAGATTACGAATCTCTACCGGCAGCTTCAAAATGCTCTTGAAAATGTCATCGGTATGGCGGTTAAAAAGCTGGCCTGGAACTGGCGGGCCGTTGTTCCCTGCTACAACCCGGAGCTTGAGAATTCCTGCTTCCTCCTTCCGGTTTCCTTCTCCAACTATGACCAGCCCGACCGCGCTATGATTGCCTCTTGCAATGCAACGAACCAAAACAATATCTACACCATTCACACCGTGATTTTCCTCAACTGGGCCTACCTCGATGCGCGCCTCATCTGCCGCCCCGAGTCTGAATGGCTGGTCGCGGATAAGATCAGTGATGAGGAAGAGTAGCTCAAATGCCGTGAATAAATGTCCGTATACGTTGATCTGTTTTAATGTTCACTTTGGTGACATTTAATATTTCTTTGGATAGTATACCGAGGCTTGAAAGTTTTTATTTATTATCAATTCTCGTAAAAAAGCCCGCTGAGGAGTTTCAGCGGGCTTTTGACTGTGCTTATCTGATGTTTACGGAAAACTAAAGTTTGGTGCGTTTTCCCCCAGGTTGGCTGAGGGGGCACGAGCTACCCTGCGGGCCTGGCTGCCAGGTTGGGCAGAGCCGGTTTAATACATTTTTGCACCGGCGGGGATGCGCGGATCGAGCATCAGGCAGCGGAGTTTTTCGACGCCGTCTTCGTGGTGTACGGCGGAAATAATCATGCCGCAGGAATCAATGCCCATCATTTTTCGGGGTGGCAGGTTGGTAATGGCGAGGAGGGTCTTGCCGATCAGCTCCTCCGGCTCGTACGTTTCGTGAATCCCGCTAAGGATGATCCGGTCAACGCCTGTGCCGTCATCGAGGACGAATTTCAGGAGCTTTTTGGATTTTTTGACCGCCTCGCATGTTTTGACCTTGACGGCGCGGAAGTCAGATTTGGCAAAGGTCTCGAAATCAACGAAATCCGCGAAGAGCGGTTCAATTTCAACTTTGCTGAAATCGATGGCTTCTGCAGGAATAGTCGGAGCTTCACCGCCCTGTGCAGATTGGGCCATATCCGCCGGGTTAGCGAAAGCTGAAATATCTGCAGCGTTCTGCGCCATCCCGTCCGCTTTTGCAGCGACATTTTTGTCGAGGGGTTTCATCGTTGGGAAGAGCAGGACATCGCGGATGGAGCTGTTATTGGTGAGCAGCATGACCACGCGGTCGATGCCGATGCCAAGGCCTCCGGTGGGAGGCAGGCCGTATTCCATCGCTTCGACATAATCTTCATCCGGAATATTGGCCTCGTCATCGCCTTCCTTGCGCTTTTTCAGCTGAGCGGCGAAGCGCTCGCGCTGATCGCGGGGATCATTCAGTTCAGAATAGGCGTTGCCGAATTCCATGCCATGAATAAAGAGTTCAAAGCGCTCGACGATATCGGGATGGCCGGGCTTTTTCTTGGTCAGAGGCGAAATTTCGATCGGATAATCATAAATAAAGGTCGGTTGAATCAGGAGAGCTTCACATTTCTGCTCAAAGAAAAGATTCATGATATCGCCCTTGCCCATGGTGTCCTTGAGATCCTCAAGCTTGTGCTCAATGGCGAGTTGCCGCGCTTCTTCGACATCTTTAACCTGATAAAAATCGACACCGCAGGTTTCTTTGATGGCGTCATTCATGCTGAGGCGGCGGAAAGGCGGCGTCAGATCGAGATCACAGCCGTCATAGCTGATTTTCAGCGTTCCGTTGACTTCCTGGCAGGCCGTGGTGATCAGGTGTTCGGCCATATCCATCATGCCGTGATAATCCGTATAGGCCTGATAGAGCTCAATCATCGTGAACTCCGGATTGTGACGGACGTCAATGCCCTCGTTGCGGAAATTCCGGCCGATTTCGTAGACGCGCTCCAAACCGCCGATAATCAGACGTTTCAGATAAAGCTCCGGCGAGATGCGCAGAAAGAGATCCATGTCGAGAGCATTGTGGTGAGTCACAAAGGGACGCGCCGTTGCTCCGCCGGCAATCACGTTGAGCAGCGGGGTTTCCACTTCAATGTAATCCAGTTTATCCAGCTCCCGGCGGAAAATGGAAATAATCTTCGAACGCTTGATAAAGGTGTCCTGGACGGACGGATTCACAATAAGATCCAGATAACGCTTGCGATAGCGCGTATCTGTGTCCTGCAGGCCGTGGAATTTTTCGGGCAGAGGACGCAGGGATTTGGCCAGCAGCTTGTAAGCCTCGTTGCGGATGGAAATTTCTCCGCGCTGGGTACGGAAAACTTCTCCCGTCACTTCGACCAGATCGCCGATGTCGAGATTTTGCCAGGCTTTATAGCTCTCTTCGCCCAACTTGTCGATCTTGCTGAAAATCTGAATGCGCCCTGCGCGGTCCTGCAAGTCGACAAAGCTCACTTTGCCCATGCCGCGTTTGCTCATGATGCGCCCGGCCACGCAGACCGTCTTGCCTTCATAGGCGTCAAAATTTTCGCTGATCTGGCTGCTGTGGGTGTCCTGCGCGCTTTTTGTGATTGTAAAAGGGAGCTCACCCGCGGCCTCAAGGGCCAGTAATTTATCCAGACGGAACTGTTCCTGTTCGCTCAGTTCTCTTCTTTCTTCTGCCATAAAACCCTGCTTTCCTTCTCTCATCTTCCTCACTCAGCTTCTTCCTTTATCCCCCTGGGATTAAGGTCTGCCGATTTTGATAATCTTATAATCCATCGTCCCCATGGGCGTTTTGACATGCACCAGCTCGCCTTTTTTCTTGCCGAGAATGGCCGAGCCGACGGGTGATTCATTGGAAATTTTGCCGCTGAAAATATCTTCTTCACGGGCGCTGACGAGCACATATTCTTCTTCTTCGCCATCGGCAACGTCCTTAATCAGAACCTTGGAGCCGAGCGTCACCTCTTTGTTGGAAATTTCCGACTCGTCGATAACGCGGGCGTTTTTCAGAATTTTTTCGATTTCGGCAATGCGAAACTCGTTGTTGGCCTGGGCCTCTTTGGCATCATCGTATTCCGAGTTTTCCGAAAGGTCCCCCTGCGAACGGGCCTCTTTCAGCCGTTCAGCGATCTCCAGGGAAATGGTTCCCTTACGTTCGTCGAGTTCTTTTTGCAGATCCTGAATGCCCTCCAGGGTCATATCAAAAACTTCATTGGCCATGCATATTCCTCTTTCTAAATCTAAGGTTTTAGTCCATTTTCTTAGAAGACTATACCATGTCAGCCGCTTATGTCACGCGACTTTATGTCATGTTCTTTTCTGCCTCGCCTCAAAGGCTGCTTTTCAGACGGCTTTCTCAGCGCAGCTCATTTTCCTTGCGAATCACATCGTGTGCGCCGCCTTCTACGATGCTCGTCGGTGAAACGACGACGAGGCGGGCCTTCCGCTGAAATTCCGGGATGGAAAGCGAACCGCAGGAGACCATAGTCGCCTTGATTTTCGCCAGTGAGGCCATCACATTATCCTTGAGCGGACCGGCATAGGGCACATACGAATCAACGCCTTCCTCAAAGGCCATGCGCCCTCCTTTTCCACCGGCATCATAGCGCTGCCAGTTGCGGGCGCGGTTGGAGCCTTCGCCCCAGTACTCTTTCACATAACTGCCCTTTAAAGAGAGCAGGCGACCGGGGGCTTCATCAAAGCGGGCAAAATAGCGGCCAAACATGAGGAAGTCTGCACCCATGGCCAGGGCGAGAGCCATGTGATAGTCATAGACGATACCCCCATCTGAACAAATAGGGATGTATTCTCCGGTTTTTTCAAACCAGGCTTCCCGCGCTTTAGCCACAGCCATCACGGCAGAGGCCTGACCGCAGCCTATGCCCTTCTGCTCCCGGGTAATGCAGATGGAGCCGCCGCCAATCCCGATTTTGATAAAGTCGGCACCCGCTTCGGCCAGATAGTTAAAGCCTTCAGCATCAACCACATTGCCCGCTCCCACATAGACGGAAGAGCCATAATTGTTGTGGATCCACGTGAGACAGTCGCGCTGCCATTCGGAGAAGCCATCGGAGGAATCCATGCAGAGTATATCTGCTCCGGCGGCAATGAGGGCAGGAACCCGTTCCTTATAATCACGGGTGTTGATTCCGGCTCCGCAGAGCAGCCGTTTATGGGAGTCGAGCAGCTCCAGCGGATTCTCCTTGTGGTCGTCATAGTCTTTACGGAAAACCAGAGCCAGCAAATGGCCGTCCTTGTCGATCACGGGAAGCTGATTGAGCTTATGTTCCCAGATGATGTCGTTCGCTTCGGTCAGGCTCACCCCGGCTTCGGCGTAAATAATCTGATCCATGGGCGTCATGAAATCACGGATTTTTGTATCGGTAGAGAGACGGGAAATACGGTAATCCCGCGAGGTGACCAGACCGAGAAGCTTGCCATCAGGACTGCCGTCATCGGTAATGGCGACGGTTGAGTGGCCTGTCCGCTCTTTAAGTTCGAGAATATCCGCCAGCGTATGGTCGGGCGTCAGATTGCTGTCCGAAGGGACAAAACCGGCTTTATAAGATTTAACCCGGTGAACCATCTCCGCCTGTCGTTCCACAGGCTGCGAACCATAAATAAAGGAAAGGCCGCCATTGCGGGCCAGCGCTATGGCCATCCTGTCATCTGAAACCGCCTGCATGATCGCCGAAGAAAAGGGAATATTCAGGCGCAGGGGGGATTCTTCGCCTTTTTTAAAGCGAACCATCGGGCTGTCCAGTTGAACACTGTCGGGGGTACAGTTGACCGAAGTGAGATTGGGCAGCAATAAAAATTCACTGAATGTGCGTGACAGTTGATCAAAAACCACAGACATGAGATGCTCCTTTTCCCCTGGATAAGGCAAGGCCCGCGAGCCTAAGTGAGGAAGAAAACTCGCGGGCCGCGGCCTCTGACATTATTTTTCGTTTCTTCTCTTCAAAGCCGCTGCCACGAGGCCACGGAAAAGCGGGTGAGGCTTGGCCGGGCGGGACTTAAACTCCGGATGGGCGATCGTGGCTGCATAGAAAGGATGTCCGGGCAGTTCCACCGCTTCCAGGAATTTGCCGTCGGGCGAAACACCACTGAAGCGAAGGCCTGCCTCGAGCAGCGGACCCTGATAGGCAAAATTAAATTCCCTCCGATGGTGATGGCGCTCCGAGGTTTCTGTCGTCCCGTAGAGACGGTGGAGCAGGCTCCCCTCCTCAATAACCATGGGGTAAGCCCCACGACGCATCGGCTGGTCCGGGAAGGGAATCTGGTCGATATGCGCTTGCTGCTCAGCGCTCAGGCAGGCGTAGTAGAAAACATTGCTGCAGCAGTGCTCGCACTCATCGGTGTGCGCATCTTTGATATTCGCGAGATTTCGGGCGATTTCGATTACGGCCATCTCCATGCCGAGTCCGATACCGAGGAAGGGAATTTCTTTGCGTCGGGCATAGGAGGCGATTTTAATCATGCCTTCCATGCCGCGGGGGCCGAAACCTCCGGGAATCAGGATGGCATCGTTGTCTTTGAAAACCTCGTCGAATTCCTCATCGCTGGAATCTTCAAGTTTTTCAGAATCCACCCAATTGATGTCCATCTGAATCTCCCGATCGATACAGGCGTGTTCCAGAGCTTCCACAACCGAATAATAGGCATCGTGCAGAGCCGTGTATTTGCCGCAGATGGCAAAGGTCAGCACGCGGTGGGAATTGCTGATTTTATCGAGAATGTTTTCCCAGGAACTCAAATCCGGTTCGACAAACTGAGCCAGTCCCAGGCGTTTGCAGACCTGGCTGGCCAGCCCCTGTTTTTCAAAATACGTGGGCAGCTCATAAACCGTATCGACATCGACGTTTTCAATCACGCACTCGACCGGCACGTTGCAATAGAGCGCCAGTTTTTTGCGAATGCCCTGATCCATAGGCACCTCGGTGCGGCAGACCAGGATATCCGGCTGAATGCCGTAAGAGAGGAGTTTCTGTACCGAGTGCTGGGTCGGCTTGGTTTTGATTTCTTTGGATTTCACCAGATAAGGCAGCAGGCAGACGTGGATAAAAAGGCAATTTTCGCGGCCAACCTGATAGCTCACCTGACGGATCGCCTCCAGATAGGACTGGCTCTCCATATCGCCGACCGTGCCTCCGATTTCCGAAATGACCACATCGGGATCCTTCTGACGGCTGATATTAAAAATATGCTCTTTAATTTCATTAATAATATGAGGAACGACCTGAACTGTGGCCCCATTGTAACCGCCTTCACGTTCCCGCTGGATGACGTCACGGTAGATCATGCCGGAGGTAATATCACTTTCCGCGGAAAGATCGACATTGGTAAAACGCTCATAGTGACCGATATCCAGATCCGTTTCGGCGCCATCTTCCGTCACGAAAATTTCACCGTGCTGGATCGGGCTCATCAGAGCAGGATCCACATTGATGTAAGGATCAAACTTCTGATTGCGAACGCTTAGCCCGCGCGCCTGTAAAAGACAGCCCAGAACCGAAGCCGTAATGCCTTTTCCCAGACCGGAAACAACACCGCCGGTCACAAAAATATACTTGGTTGACATTGTTTGTTCGTTCCTTCCCTCTTGCGTCATGGACGGACACAACCCCGCCAGCTCGCACAAAATCAGTATGATTTTATCGATTCTTACCCGCCTCTGTCAATGAAAAAGAGCCTGAATCAAAGTGTTATAATAGTAAGGACTGCACGCACCACGTGCTTTATCTGACAGGAGTCTTGAGGAGGTAAGTCGCATGATTGCTGCTCCATTTTTTCTGAGCGTTCAGAGCGCCATTTCACCTGCCCGCTTATCTCAGGTCATTATTGCCTTTTTTGCCATGGGCATGCCCCTGGTCTTAGTGATTTGCGGATTTATCTATCAGCGTAAAATCTCTGCCGCGCGCGCGGCACTCGCCGATGCCACAGAAGAGCTCAGCAGCCATCTGGAAAAGATGGAAAACTGCAGTATGGAACATCTTCCAGCTGTCACAGAAGCGATTGAAGCTCTGGGACAAAAGCGCCTGAGCAGCGCATGGCAGGCTCTTAAACGCGCCAGCGTGCTGCGTTATGGCGGGCGCTGGATGCCACCGCTCGATGGACTTTCCATGAGCGAGAATTTTATTTCCGCTGAAGCGCGCTCCGCCCTGAGCTATAGTCCTTCCATCACCATTGCTTCTCTGGGCTTGCTGTCTGCACTTTTTCTCTATCTTTTTATCACCATCAGCGCTCTCGGCTTTCAGCCGGCCCTTGCGTTGATTCCCCTCGTCTTTGCCTGCATTATTGCCGCTGTTCTCGCCAACGGCTCTTTTGAACTGAGACATGAACTGCTCCAGGCTCAGCAGGGGTTCCGCACGCAGATCTGCGAAGTGCTTCCGGTTTACGACGATAACCGCGGTGCCGCCTTACTGGTTGAAAGCCTGGCTGAGCATGAGCAGCGGGTGAATGAGAGTTTTCGTGACTTCCAGGGCATTGCTCAGAAAATGGCCGATGCCGACTTTGGCAGCGGCATTTATAAAGCGGTTTCCCGCATTATGAAAGATGAGATTTCACCTCCCATCCGCCAATCTGCCAATGTCCTCGCTGACCTTGCGACCCATCTGGATCAACGTCAGATGCAGGGAATGGAAAGCCTGGCTGGAACCTTTTCCGCCTCTGTCGCCGCCTCTCTGGCACGCGAGCTTAACCCCCTCAAGATGGAGCTGGATCGTCTTAATCACGTGATGGCTGACACGCAATCTTTCGTACAGAGCAGCATTAACGTCCTTCAAACCTCGCGCGACGAAAACATCGCCCTCAATAAAGACATCCGTGACTCGCTGCTGCTGATGGGTCAGGCCAAAAATGATCTGGCCAACGAGATGCTGGAGCTCTCGGATAATATCCGTGTGGTCAGCGAAAGCAGCAAAGCCATGAGCAAAACCTATGCGGGCGAAGAATATGGTCTCAGCGAAAAGATCAAGCAGCTCGCCATTTCCATGGAAAGTTCGACGACCGTACTCAGTCAGAACCTCCAGGGCAGCAGTGAAATTTTACAGCTGATCCACGAGATGCAGGATGAACAGGGGCGTCAGAATGATGATCTCCATGAACGGCTGAGCAATCTGATCAGTGAGCTGAAGGAGATCAGCGAGACGCTTCGCCTGAGCAGCAAGAACTTCACTCAGGAGTCTGCAAGCTATGTTAATCAGACCCTGAAAAGCTTTGACCAGGGACTTGCCGAAGTTGTGGAGCGTCTTATCTTCACAGCCTCCGCGATTCGTGATGCGGTCGATGCTCTCCCCGTGGCGCTTCGCCCCGGCAAAAAGGAGTAAAGGCCGATGCCTCAGCCTCCTGAGTTTCCCCATCCTTTTCCGGCTGTTCAACGCAACCCCATGCGGGACTTCGCCCGTTCTCTTTTTGCTGAGGAAAGTAAAAAGCCTGCGCCGCACGAAGAAAAAGCCGCTTCCGGGGTTTCGCCTTCCGGGGTTTCGCCTTCCGGGGTTTCGCCTTCCGGGGTTTCGCCTTCAGGTGTTATGTCTTCCGGGGGTTCATTTGCCGATGTTTCACCTTCAGGCGTTCGCCGGGTCAGGCTACAGCCCAAAACTACCTGGTTTGCTGAGGAGCAGGACGGGGAAACCGGGCTGGAAGCTGAGTTAAAACCTGCTGCCCTCAAGGCCGACAAGTCTCAACGAACTGAAGACGTTCAGAAAACTTGGGAAACTCAAAGTTCAGCGGAACCCCAAAAGCCTGGAGAAGTTCAAAGACCAATGGAGTCTCTGCAGCCTCAACTGCATGGAGAAGCTCAAAGGCCAACGGAATTTCAAAGGGCTGAGGAAATTCAGAGACCGATGCAGTCTCTGCAGCCTCAACTGCCTGGAGAAGTTCAAAGGCCAACGGAATTTCAGAGGCCTGGGGACGCCCTGAGGCTTGATAAATTGCAAAAGCCAGGGGATATAGAGAGGTCTGGAAAGTCCCAGAGGCCTGAGGATGCCCTGAGCGTAGGCACGGGCAGGCGTTTGGACGAAAGCAAAAAAGAGGAAAGATCCTCCGGACTGAAAAGAGCTGCTGATGTGTACGATACGCATGACACGCATGATACGCAGAAAACAGCAGGCTCAGCACCTGTCCCCGACAGTCATTTCACTCACCCGGAAAACTCAGGCATCAGCAAGGGAATGCCTCTTCCATCTACCGCTGCCAAAAGCAGTGCAGGTCACGGCAGTGAACGTATAAAGGACAGCCCAAACAGGCCAGTGGCTTCTCCTTCGGGTCTTCAAATGCGCCCGATCAAGAGCGGAACGCTGCGCCCACCATTTTTTGTGCCGCGCAGCAACTCCAGCCTGGAAAGCTTAGCCGATGCCGTCACCTTTGGCCGTCAGTTGCTGCCTCTCCCGCGCGAAATGCAGCTGGCCCAGCAACAGGCCCACCGCACCTGGCTCATTGCCCAGATTAACCATTGCGCAGACAAGCACGCCCTGAGCGAATTTGCATTTTCCCTCAACTATCGGGATCTCGCCGTTCTCTTCCCTGCCCTTGCTACTTTGACACGGGGCGCTGAGGTTGATCGGCTCATCTCCATCATCATGATGCGGGCCAGCCACTATCTCTACCTGCAGGGCTGGCTAACCCTGCAATTTGCCTACCCTCGCTCCACCGTACAAAAAGGCCTGGCGGAGCTCTGCCATATTCTTGGCAGACAGACCAGCAGCCTCTCCCCACAGGAGTCTGAGCAAGCGGAACAATGGTTTAAAACCCTGAGACTTGGGCCTCAAAGTTTTGACTGGCCTCATCTGGCCCTGATATCCGAACTCTCCATGCCCAACACCCGGCACTTTCTTGCTGCGATTATTAAATACCTGCAGGAAAGCAAAATGCCCCTGGAAGCCTTTTTCCAGCGCTACGGGATTTATCCCGATCTCCCCCTCGGTATCGCCATCCGCAATCAATGGGATATGTCAGAGTTCGAGCGGCGAATCAATCGCCCTTCGGTTTTTTAAGGCACGTTATGCCAAGCGCCATGAAAGAAATCGACCTGCACGGCCTCAACCGTTATCAAGCCCAGATTAAAATTGAAGCGGCTCTGAAAAAGGTCTATGGACTTTATCGCATTCGCCTGATCCACGGCTATCACCATGGCGACTCCCTGCAAAAATTCATCGAAGAAAATTATGCCCACGATCCCCGCATTCTGCGGCTCGAACATTTTTCTCCCGGCGTCAGCGATCTCGTCCTGCGCGAGCTACTGTAATGTTGGAACCTAAAGGTACTTCCAGGTAAACCCTCGAAGCAAAGGCCAGACAGAAAAATCCTCACAATCTCGCAGCAAAGGCAAAAAAATATAACCATGCAGCAGGGGCGCACCAAGTCATTACAGAGAAAAGCTTAAAACTGCTTATGAGCAGAAACGCTTTATGGTGTTCTTGGTCGACTTTCCACATCTGCTGCATGGAATTTTCCAATGCTCTCAAACAGCTACATCTGCATCAGAAGCGCTGCTTTCTGAGTATAAGCAGGATGAACCCAGCCATCATCAACATAAGAGGCCACATGCCCGATTCGGTTTCACCTGTTCTTGGCAGAGCATGAACCTTTTGGGGCAATGTGGAACAAGGGACATAGCCGGTTTCACATTGCGGGGGGCATGGGATTTGAATCGTTGGCACACTGGGGGTTCTTACATTCGTTACGATGAAGCCCGTCTTAGCATCACCTGTGATGGAACTGGTGTATCCGTTACCAAGATTGAGTTCTTCGATCGTATAAACGATCTTCTGGCCGGCCTTGTATTCATCCAGTTCTTTAAAGGTATCCGTCCAGTTGTTACTCTCCGTCAGCGTCAGGGTCTTGCCCGCATCTTTTCCATCCGCCAGAAGCTTAATCGTTACGCTTTCAGGTCTCACGCCGTCCTGGTTGTTGCCGTCTGCCCAGGCTTTTGTCACCTGCACGCTCGTCTTATCCGGTGTGTGAGTGTTTGTCACGTTATGTCCGGATACCTTTGTGCTATACTCCGCCACTGCATCTTCCGTAATAGTATACGTAATGAGTGTGCCTGCCTCATACTTCGGCAGGTTCTCGAAGCTCCAGGACCAGCCGTCTGCTTCCGTCACGGCCTTTGTAGCGATCTCCGTGCCGTTCTGTAACAAACGGATGGTGATGCTCTCAGGTCTCTTCCCATCCTGGTTATCGTTGTCTTCCCAGGTCTTGCTTCCACTCACGGTGATCGTTTCCGGTGTCCGACTGTTCGTTACGATGAAGCCCGTCTCAGCGTTACCTGTAACCACAGCGGTGTAGCCGTTGCCGATGGTCTCTTCTTTTACCGTATAGATAATCTTTTTCCCGGCTTTGTACTCGTCAAGGTCTGTGAATGTACCTGCCCATTTGTTCACGGCAGTTAGCATTAGGGTCTTGTCCGTCTCTTTTCCATCTGCCAGAAGCTTAATCGTTACGCTTTCAGGTCTCTTCCCATCCTGGTTGTTGCCGTCTGCCCAGGACTTTGTAACCCGCACGCTCGTCTTGCCTAGCGTATGCGTGTTCGTTACATTGTAGCCAGCGACTTCGGTGCTGTATCCTTCTACTTTATCTTCATTGATCGTGTAATTGATCTGCTTCCCTTTTTCATACTTCGCCAGGTCTTTAAAGCTCCATGCCCAACCGTCCGCTTCCGTCACGGTCTTTTTATCAATCTCCGTTCCGTTCTTTAACAGACGGATGGTGATGCTCTCAGGTCTCTTCCCAT
>ERZ1031273.73-NODE-73-length-55658-cov-35.432621_pt1 | contig 55658 bp, 51 predicted proteins | sample MGYA00516575_ERZ1031273 | MGnify/ENA primary metagenome ERZ1031273 (study PRJEB33718, sample SAMN03159816) | human skin metagenome | collected 2014-02-25 | study: EMG produced TPA metagenomics assembly of the PRJNA266117 data set (Human skin bacterial metagenome... | reverse complement strand
GAGCAAGCCGACTAAGCCCGCTCAGCCGAGCAAGCCGACTAAGCCCGCTCAGCCGAGCAAGCCGACTAAGCCCGCTCAGCCGGAAAAGCCGAGCAAGCCGACGAAGCCTGCCCAGCCGGAAAAGCCGTCCAAGCCGACGAAGCCTGCCCAGCCGGAAAAGCCGAACCACCCGAGCACCCCAGCGCAGTCTGAGGACAACCCAGCCATCACGACTACTGCCGGTATTGCCGGCAAGGCTCTGGTTGAAAAGGGTGCTGTCGTCATCGACACCGTGCACTTCACTGGCCTGAAGCCGGGCACGAAGTACACGTTGACCGGTGAGCTGATGTGCAAGGAGACGGGCAAGTCCACTGGCGCTAGGAGCCGCCTGCACTTTGTGCCGACGGCATCCGCAGGCACGGTTGATGTCCCGATCATCATCACTGACGGCGACTGCGCTTCCCAGGTTGTCTTCGAGACTCTGACCGATGCCAATGGCAAGGAAGTTGCTGTTCACAAGGACATCAACTCTGCGGAGCAGACTGTCACGAACGGCAAGACCCCAGAGAACACGCCATCTGAGCAGCCGAAGGATGAGGGCGAGCAGAACACGCCTAACGACGATTCCTCTGCACCTACCAGCGAAGCTGCTACCCCGACCACTGTGATTAATCAGCACTCGGAGCAGAACAACACCAACGTCACCATCATCGGTGGCACTGGCCAGGACAAGCAGAAGAACCACGGAAAGCCGTTGGCTCCGAACTCGGAACGACGTGCAATTAGTTCGGTTCCGTCTGGCCCGACTGGTTTGGCTACTCACGCTCTGCCGACGGTAGCCACGAACTAAGGAGATTCCATGACTGATCAGTTTGGCTCGGACGAGACCGGCAAGGAACCTGGAAACGCACCAGGATTCGAACCGGAAACCGAAACTGGCGCACTCGGCCATGTTGATGCGTTTGGCCAGGACGAAGATCAGGCCGATGGCCAAGTCGAAGACCTGCAGGACGTGCCTTGGTGGAAGCAGCCACGGGTGTATATCGCCGCTATCGCATTAATCGGCGTTATCGCTCTGCTGGTGATTGCCCAACTGAACCGCAATGATTCGGCGCTCGAAGGTGCGCAGGAGAATCTTCCTACTCCAGCACAGGGTTCTCGGGGAGCTGTGCACGAGATGGAGATGCTCATTGATGGTAAGTCGGCTCCGATTGATTTCGTTCAGCTGACTGATCAGGGATCTCTGATTCCTCCGACCGATGTTTCTCGCCTGGGCTGGTATTCCGCCTCAGCGATTCCCGGTGAGAAAGGTGCTGCTGGATCGTCCGTCATTACTGGTCACGTCAATGAGGTGGATCAGGGTGATGGTTACGCTGCACGTTTCGCTGACTTGAAGGCTGGTGACACTGTCACGGTGAAGGTGGATGGCGAAAGCCGAGACTTCACCGTCAGCAAGGATCCGATCCAGGTGGTCAAGGGCGCTCAGATGCCTGAGGTCGTCAACGATGCAGTTGGTGAGAACCGCTTGGTCCTCATTACCTGTGGAGGCGAGTTCGTCGGCGGCACTTTGGGTTACGCCGACAACATCATCGTCGAGGCCACTCCAGTGCGCTAATCCAGTGCGCTAGATCAGAGCACTAGGGCGCTGGGGCTCAGCCTCAACTAGTTGACCAATTTCATTGGCTGTGGCTGTTGAACGCCGTCGAACAACGGCGGCGCCGACAGTCACAGAAAAACACAGAACAAATCTGCAGAAACCCTGCAGAAACACAGAAGATAAGGAAGTACCTATGAGCATGTTGAAGAAAATCGGTGTCTGGGGTGTGGGCGCACTCGTGCTTGCCGCTCCGGTTGCCACTGCCGCACAGGCAGTAGCTGCACCTGCAAACTCTGCTGACACTGCAGTTGTCGCTCCGGGCAAGGGTGGGTTCCTCCACTCGGGCAAGCTAGCCGTCAACCGCTACGTCTTCGAGCTTGAGCACCGCGATGGCAAGGACTACGTCAACATCACCTTCACCGGCGATCACAGCGCTGACGTGCAGATCATGCCGGATGGCATGACCCCTGAGGGCAAGAAGAAGGTCGACCAGATTGGTGACGTCCTCAAGCTCAACGGCTACAACGATGTTCACTACTGGGCGGTTCTCTAAACGTCCCCTGTGACGCCGAAGCGCGCCCCGTGTCGCTTACTGTCTCTGTGCTTTTACAGGTCCTAGCACAAGGCGGTGGGTCGCGGGGCGTTTCTTGGTTTTTTGATGGTGTCCTTTTGCTTTCGCTTGACGACGTTGTCGTGACAGCAAATACGAGAAGGTTGATGAGCCCTCATTTGCCCGGCGTGCGCTGCGACGATAGCGGTAGGGGGTAAAAGCTATTGATACAAACCAACTGGTTAGCCCTGATTGGGGGGAGGGGGATAAATCGCGGAAATCTTTACGCTTTTTTGGGTGAATGAGCAAAAGCCCGTCGCGAACAGTGCAAAGAGCTATCGCGGAGGTAGTACGAAGTGTGAATGCGAAGGGTTTTCATGCCTAGGTGTCGCGGCCCGTTCTCCTTGGGGGTATCGGCCAGATGCTTAAGCGGTTAAGTTATTTATAAGCGGTTCACTGAGCGCTGTTAACCGAGCAAGCAATGAGCTTGAGCTGCAATGTTTATACATTCAAACATTAAAGTTCATAACGCTTAGGCTTAAAAGGTTAGACAGACTGGTCTTTTTCTTAAGGAAAATCTCAGTTTTGGCAAGTCGGGGAACGTTGGTGTCGCCGTCTGGAGTGAATCGCGAGACGTATTGAAGCGTGTCGCTTCATTTTGGACTTCTGTAAAGGACCTGTTTTCGTGAATAAGTTCTCCCGTACCGCCCGCTCGGTAACTTTCGCTGCCATCGTCGGTCTGTCGATGGGTGTCTCCGCCCCGGCTGCAATCGCTCAGGACACTTCCATCAACCAGGCTGCCGGGGACTCCCCACTGGTGAATAAGAACGCCAAGGGCTCGCTCACCATTCACAAGTTCGGTAACCCGACCAGCGAAGGCCAGCCGTCTGGTACCGAAGCTGATGTCGAGGACGTTAAGGCCAACGGTGGTAAGGTGCTTGAGGGTGTCGGCTTTACCGTCTACAAGATCAACAAGACTGCAGATGGCGCTACCCCCATCGATGTCACCACCAACGAGGGTCTGCTGGCTGCTTCGAAGCTGAAGGCTGAAGACTTCTCCCAGGGCGCACAGCTGAAGGACGGCCTCCCGGCTGGAGTCCTCACCGAGGTCGCATCCGGTAAGACCGGCCCAGACGGCAAGTGGGTCGTTTCCCAGAATCTTGACCTCGGTGCTTACCTGGTTGTTGAGACCGGTCCGAAGGAAGGCTACGACCCGGCTGTTCCGTTCATCGCTTTCGTTCCGATGACCGCGGATAACGGTGGGGATAACCAGGGCACTAGCTGGAACTACGATGTCCACGCGTTCCCGAAGAACTACAAGGACGAAGAGCCGACCAAGACCGTCAAGGACAAGGACCAGAACGCTGGTGATAAGAACCTTGTCTACACCGTCACAGGTACTGCTCGCCAGCTGAAGCCGAACACGGAGCGCACCCAGTTCCAGATCACTGACCAGATTGACCCGAAGCTGGAAATCACCGACGTGAAGGTGACGGTCGCTGGCCAGGAGATCCAGCCGACGCAGGATGTTGATGGGAAGTTCTTCGAGGGCAACAAGGTCGACGTCGCCCTGAAGCCAGAAGTTGCAAATACTCTCAAGGCCGGTGACAAGGTCGTCGTTACCATCACCACCAAGCTGAAGCCTGAGTTCGCGAAGGATACCGATATCGCGCCGAACAAGGCTCTGGTCTTCCAGAACAACCCGGATGGTACCGAAAACTCCACTCCGAAGGAGACTCCGGAGGTCAAGACCTACTGGGGTGGCCTGCAGTTCAAGAAGGTCGATGGCAACCGCAAGGGTCTGGAAGGCGCCGAGTTCCAGATTGTCCGCCAGGAGGCTGGCAAGCAGTGCTCCGAAATTGACACCACCAAGAAGGATTCCTGGACTCCGGTAAACGGTCAGCAGGGCGGCGAAATTAAGACCACCTTCGTCTCTGGCCAGGACGGTATCGTCAAGATTACCGGTCTTCACGTCAACGACTTCGAAGACAATGCTGAGGTTGCCGCTGATGACCAGTCCCACTACTGCCTGATTGAGACCAAGGCTCCGAAGGGCAAGGAGCTGCTGCCGGAGGCACTCGAGTTCAAGCTGGTTGCTACCTCGACTGACCCGGAGCGCGTCTACAAGCTGGCTTCCGTCCAGGTCGGCGCTAACCCGGGTGAGGTCGTTAACTCCGACGACACTACCCCGAACCTGCCGATGACCGGTGGTGCCGGTATTGGCATCCTGGCTGCTATCGGTGCAGCTATCGTCGCAGCTGGTGCATGGTTCGCCCGCCGCGGTTCCAAGAACTAAACCCGAGTAAAGGCTCGGTCACTGGAGCTCTTTAGCTCCAGTGTTGCGGGAATAGCGTGCGTTCAACAGCGCACGCCATTCCTGTAGTTTGCGCATCACTGAAATTACTGTTGCGGCCTTTCGATGTGCTCTTTTTCAACAGCAGGCATTCCCATGCCGGTGAGAAAGAGAAAGGCCACATCCCTTTTTGATTGACTTCTTGGGAGTTCCTCCGTGGGTAAACACTCTGCGTCGACTCTGACGCGGGACGCATCAGCTGAGCAGCCTAATCAGCCTGAGCAGGCGAAAAAGAACAGCATGGTTCTCCCCGCAATTCTGGTGATTGTGGGTTTACTTGTGATGCTGTACCCGGTTGTCTCCACGGCATTGAATAACTACGGCACCTCTAAGGCGGCCAAAGAGTTCGCCAAGCTGGAGAAGTCCGTACCCCAAGAAGTTAAAGATGAACAGTGGGAGCGTGCTCATTCTTACAATGAGCGCCACACCACCGGCCCGATTCTGGACCCGTGGCTTAACGAAATTAATGACCACAACCCTGAGTACGCCGCTTATCTCGATCAGCTAAACGCTACCGACGTGATGGCGCGTCTAATCTTCCCAGAGATTAAGGCCGACCTGCCGATCTACCACGGCACCAGCGATGAGGTGCTCGCTAAGGGGCTCGGACACCTATACGGATCCGATCTTCCAGTCGGCGGTGTTGGAACCCACTCCATCATTACCGGTCATACCGGACTTACTAACGTAACGCTCTTCGATAACCTGCGGAAAGCAAAAGAGGGAGACGCCTTCTATATCCAGGTCGCAGGTCACAAGCTGAAGTACGAGATTGATCAAATCAAGGTTGTACTTCCGCATGAGACCGATGATCTTCGTCCCATTGAAGGCCAGGACTACATCACCCTCATCACTTGCACTCCTTACGGAATCAACACGCACCGTCTGCTAGTGCGTGGGCACCAAGTGCCGATGGATCCGTCGGAAAGCAATGTCTTCGACCAAACGCACGGAGCTGGATGGCAGTGGTGGATGTACGCCCTGCTTGTAACAGTGCTTGTGCTTGGCGCAGGCTTTGCGTGGTGGCTCTGGCGCCAGCGCCTCGACGCCGACGAAGAGCTTGACGACGACGCTGAGAACGCGGACGTCGAGACTGCTGATGGCGACGCAGACAGCGATGAACTCGCTGACGGCAGCGAATCGGCATCCGAGGATAATAACAACACTTCGTGGTGGGAAAACGACAATGAATAAATATTTGACATCCACCTGGAACCGGATAGCTGCGTTCTTAGCTGCCTGCGCTCTGGTTGCAGTGATGGGTGCAATCGGCGCGAATGACGCCAACGCGGCCAGGATTGTTGGACGCGTGGACGCTCCAGGCGTTTCAGCAACAAGCGGCACTGACATTGTGCGAATTACCTTGAGCCCAGGAAACCCGGACGATGATAATTCGACGGCGTCGGGCTCTATTTCTGGCGTGACCATTCATCTGCATCGTCTTAAGGGAATTTCGCCGTCAAGCCAGCAGGACCGCGAGAAGGTGGAAAATGCCACCGCAGCTGAGCTTGCCGAGTGGCCAAAAGACCTCCACTTCAGCCAGGTCACTGACGAAAACGGCTCTGTTAAATTCAGTGACCTGCCGGAGGGTATTTACCTTGTGACCTCGACGGCTCCGAACGACAGTTATCGGGAGATCAACCCCTTCTTGGTATCGGTGCCTTTCTATGGCGCGGACTATGACTCCACTCCTGTAGAGGGAGTCATTGTGGCGAAGTCGCACAAGCCGGGGGAGACACCACCACCGTCGACGCCTCCGGCCACTCCGCCGAAGACCCCTCCGACAACACCACCTGGAACTCCGCCGACTACGCCGGGCACATCGACCCCGCCGAAGACTCCTCCGACCACTCCGGGTGAACCGGGAACCTCGACGACCACTTCGACTACCTCCACGCCACCTGATGAGCCTGGTACCTCGACGCCTTCGGGCTCGTCGGGTTCATCCTCAAGCTCGGGAAGTAGCGGAGGATCCGGCTCCTTGGCGCTCACCGGTGTGCAGGTAGCAGGCCTGGTAGCTGCCGCTGCAGCACTAATCGGCGGAGGATTCGTCATTATCGCCGCTAGCAAGAAGAACTCAGAAAGTGGGAAGAACTAATGTTTTCGACAACATTCCGCTTGCCGGATTCAATGCGAACTACGCTTCGCATGTTCTTGGCCGCTTTGCTAGCGGTAGCTCTCGTTGTCAGCGGTCAGGCGTTTGCGCCCAATGCGCCACAGGCACAGGCGCAGACGGAGGTTATTCCGACGTCTCCGCCGAAGCATGAGTTTAACAAGATTAAGGTGCAGCCCAATCCGGGCGATGCAAAATTTGAGTTCACTATTGATAGCGACGCGACGATTGACAGTCTTCAGTTCAATGTTGGTGGATCAGAGTGGCTTAAGGGATATGAGCTAAGTATTAATGGCAGGACGATTCCGTCTCAGTTCGCCCCAAATATAGGGTCTGGTGCATCGAAAAAGGCACCGTTTGAAATTGTGCACAGCGGATTGAATCAAACGGTGAAAGCGGGCGATAAGATTAACTTAGTATTGAACTACAACAGTTCGACAGCAACTGGCAGCGTATCCGTCACCCTTCGCGGTACTCCCGACGGCTCTACTGAGCCCACCGGCCCAAGTGAGCCAACTGACCCGACGGAGCCTACCCAGCCGACAGAGCCAACTGAGCCCACCGAGCCCACCGAGCCGGAGAATCCGGAGCCAGAACCAGGAACGGTAACTCCTGCGGATCCGACCCTTGTTGATCCCGCGACTGCACCGGAGTGCGTGGAGAAGGCGTACATCAATATCCCGGACACCAAGGGTGTTGATTACTACCTCAACGCAGAGAAGAAGCCGGCTGGCCGGCACGTCTACGAGCAGAACAAGCCGGGTACAGTCAAGGTCACTGCAATGGCACAGTCGGGGTTTAAGCTTGCTCCGAACGCGCGTACCGAGTGGACTTTCAATCTAAGTGGTGAAGTTAAAGACTGCTCAAATTCTTCTGAAGATCCCAAGCCACCGGCTGTCGAAGGGCGTCACTTTGATGCCATCGGCCACGAGTTTGCAGTTAAAGCTGACCCAGTAGATCCGAAGAAGCCTAATGCCTTTACGGCTAAGGTGACTGAGGAATCTCACATGAAGTACGCAACCGTGCGTATCGAGACTGACGCGACCTTCTTGGATCCGCAGAAGTACAACCTCACTCTGGACCAGATTGAGCCAGGCGTAACTCTGCAGAAACGCAACGTCAATATTGGCAACGGCTTCATCACCATGGACGTTGTTCCGGTAAAGGATGGTAAGCCGGTTGACTCTGCCCTTGTACCGAAGGATGCGGTATTCACTTTCACTAATAATCTTTCGCAGAACAAGAATTTGAAGGTCACCCTCGATGTGTATGGAGAGAAAAAGGACGAGCCAAAACCACCGGAGATTATCTCGCCACCAGATGGAGCCAAATGGGTGCATGGGCGAGTCCCTAACCCGCCGATGCCACAGCGTTGTGGTCTGCGTATTGCTGTAGTAGCAGACCTTTCGACATCGCTCCGTTACGCAGATACTGATGGTTTCGAAGCATCTAAAAAGGCCGCGAATGCATTTATCGATTCCCTGCAGGGCACTCCAGCCGAGCTCGGCATCTATAACTTCGCAAGTGACGGTCCGGCTAATCAGGCTGGAACGACACACGGTCAGAACCCACCATATATTTCAATGCTGTCGGAGCAGGGCGTCCAGCGAGCAAAGGACGTAGTTAAGAACTGGAGCTATAACGCAAATAACAGTGCTACGAACTGGGAAGCGGGCCTGAAGCAGGTCAAGGATAACGACTACGACGTGGTGTACTTCATCACTGATGGTATGCCCACGACCTCCTCGACAATCAAGAGCAAGGGCATCGGTGGTGAATTCGTTCAGGCTAGTGCTCTCAACGACGCAATCAAAGCATCCAACGAACTCAAAGCTGCCGGTACCCGTGTTGTGCCGCTCATGGTCGACCTGACTCTTGGCGGGCGAAGCAGCCAACGCCCCGTTGTAACGAATGATCTGGTGCTCAAAGACGCCAAGCGCATTGGCTGGCAAGCAGATCCGGGACAAGCCCCAGGCCTCTACTACAAAATTCGAAGTGATCACCCGAAGGCTTCGCACGCCAATTACATCAACACCGACACCATGGCGAATCTGAAAATGGCGTACGACGCGGCAGGCAACCAGGCCCTGCAGGTGTTTGAACGGATGCCTAATGGGAGGTTAAACACAGTTACTTCGGACATGTCTAGGTGGACCTACGGTGCACGTGGTGTCAAGACCATGGGCGAGGATATCTCGGGCACTGGTGACACGGTGAGGGTGTCTAACTACAGCAATCTTGCGGAACAGATGAAAACAATCGCCCAAGACGTAACCACACGATGCAACGGTGTAGTGAAGGTCAAGAAGAGGATTGTCGATGAAAACGGCAAGGTTCTCGAAGACGGTGCCCCTGGTTGGGAGTTCACCCTGTCCGCAAATAACAATGTCATCGGTTCTGGTAATGGCCCGTTGGTTCACCAGTCGATGAAGGTGACCTCCGGTTCTGAATCCGATAAGGGTACTGCATCGTGGAACATCGAAAGCGAGAGGGAACAGTCGCTGGTTCTGACTGAAACGCAGAAGCAGGGCTACACCTTGTTCCGTCGCGGTGACACCTTGGATTCCACCGGTGACTACAACGCCGTATGTACTCAAACCCGCGACGGGAAAACCTCACCTCTCAAGGTGGAAAATGTGGGCGAGTTTGGTTTCCGTGTAAAGATGTCGGAATCCAATAAGGTCCTGTCTTCCATTTCCTGTGTTGTCGATAACTACGAAGCGCCGGACACCAAGCCAGGCAAGCTGACCTTGGAAAAGGCGGAGTACGTCGATGGTGAGGGAGTCAAGATTCTACCGGGGCTTGGTGGTGCAACCTTCGATATCTACCCCTCGGCTGGTGGTAAGCCGGATTTCAGTGGAGGACCGGTCTACACCATCACGCCTGATCAGAAGTCAATTGAAATCACTGAAACTGGCACTTTCTACCTTGTAGAAACGATGGCGCCGGCAGGACTTAGCCTGCTGCCAGAGCCAGTAGCTTTTGAAATCTCAATTGACCAAGAGACTAAGGAGTACACCGTCTCGGTGGTAGGCGGCAGTAGCCCGCTTATTAAGGCCGAAGGCTCCGGTGAACTCATGATCATGCAGGTGACCGACACCAAGACCGGTAAGCTGCCAAAGACCGGTGGAAACGGAGTCCTTCTCTGGCCACTGTTTGGTGCGGTAATCGCAGCCTGCGGTTGGTTCTGGACTCGCCGCCAGCAGTCCTAATAACAAGAATGGGTTCTGTGCAGTCGCCTGCACAGAACCCATTGGGCCGCACAAAGAACAAGACTCGCGTCCCACCATCAGGAAGCCCTACGCAAACAAAGCCCTCTTACCAGGGTGAGTTAGCGGTGATATAGGAACCAAGCTGCTGCCCGTTCCCATCGATGATGTTCCAGGTAGTCGATACAACGCCGACAGCGCCTTTTTCCGGAACCCATACAGGGCCACCGGAATCGCCTCGTTGAGCGTGTACGTTCTGAACCTGTAGAGCGTTGTCCTCGATTTGGTATGCCTCGCGATCAGCGGCTAAACCGCAGGAAACTCTCCCCGTAGTGTTTCCGTATATGCAGACTGTCTCGCCTGTTTGAACATCTGTTGGGAATAGAGTCGAATCGCCCGAATACGAATTCTCACCTGCAGTAGCGGGGTCGTCAAGCGAGACAACTCCAATGTCGTTCCCTGTATCTAGTGAATGGTCATAGGTGGGAGACGGTTGGAATACTCCAATTTTCTGAAAGGTCCCATCCGTCACCGTGTCTCCATCTTGTCCACAATGCCCTGCGGTATAAATCTGAGAGTTGGTCTTGTCGACATAGCCGGCTGTACAGACACTAGCTTGCGGTCCATCAGCGTGAATGATGACAACTGGATCGCCTTGGTTGATGGTGGCCGCGTAGGCCGGTAGCCCGGTTGTAGCCGTGATAACGGCAGTGACAGTGAAAATCCATGAAGGTCTATTCATGGGGAAATCTGCTCCTCAGTGAGTCGGTCGGTGGCGGCCCAAAAACTGGTTGTGGCGTTTTCATGCCGCACATTGAAAAGCATTTCCTCAGGCTGGGTTTCCTAGAGGGCGAATACGAACGCGCATGGTGAGCGTCCAATCATCCCAAAGATGCGTAAAAACAAAGCTAATCTCGTCGAGAAAGATGGAACGTATGCGTGTCGGGCAGTTCATATACCTGTTTCGTATCGCGAATATAAGGAAATATATAAACCTATCAGTTAAGACAGAACCTACGCTCAAGTGGTCAATCATGCGCGATAGCGTTCTAAAAATGGGGTAGAAGAAAGGCCAACGCCCATCGGGGGGGGGGCGGGGCTAAACAGCAGCCGAGTCGCCGCTGGCGCTGTCGCCGTCGTCAAGCGCGGCAACCAAATCGCGGTGCGCACGAGTTCCGATCGTGGTCGGCATTAACACACCGCTGAAACGTGGAATCTCGCTGTAAGTTGCCACTCGTTATACAAAGTTGTCGAATTTGTTAGCAAACGGCTGGCACGTGGGGTTCGTTCGTGATGCCAGAACGGGAAATGAGAGGTCATATCCTGCCGTCAAGCAGGGATAATCTAGAAATTACAGAGCTCTCCGTGATGCCGGGGAAGAAGGGTACATCAAGTCTGTAATCCAGTTTTCTAAGAGCCTTTCATAACGAAATCCCTGCTGGAGGGGCTCTCTCGCAGTCATGTATTCCTAGCCGCACTGCAGATTGCCTGTGGCGGCTATAGCATCGGCATTGTCCAGACATTTCGTCTACAACACTGAGAACAGGAACGGCACATCATGGCTGACAATGCAAAGAACACTGCTAAGAACACCCCGGCAACTCAGGCTGGCTCGGACTCCGCGAATAAGGGAACCGGCCACGGCCACACTTCTATCGACGACAGCGTCGTCTCCAAGATTGCCGGTATCGCTACCCGCGAGGTCTCCGGTGTCTATGACCTTGGCGGCGGCATGGATCGCTTCGCTGGCTCCGTCCGTGAGTTTGTTTCCGGCGGCAGCGCCAACGTATCCCAGGGAATTGCTGTTGAGGTCGGCGAGCGCCAGGCTGCAGTCGACGTCACCATCATTGCCGAGTACGGCGTTGCCATCCATGAACTGGCTGAGGCTATCCGTCAGAACGTCATTAGCTCCGTTGAGCGTATGACCGGCCTCGAGGTCACTGAAGTCAATGTCGATGTTTCCGATGTTCACACCGACTACCAGACCCCGCAGGAGCGCGAAGAAGAGGCCGCTAAGCAGCGCGAAGAGCAGCGCAAGGCCATCGCGGCTGCTAACGAGCCCAAGGAACAGCCACGCGTCCAGTAGTTGACAACTATTGCGCGTCGGAGCAGGGCAGGATGGGTAGTTAGGCCCGTATAAAGGGGAATTTCATGTTCGATAATTACACAAAGACCTTCGCGACGATTGCCGTTGTCCTGTGCTTCGCCGCAATGATTGGTGGTTTCACGGGTTTTCTTGCGGTTATTGCCTTCGGAGTTCTGGCCGGTGCAGCCGGTGCGGTACTCGATGGCAAAATCGATGCGCCCGAACTCAACCGTAAGTTCAACCGAGGAGGCCGCCGACGGTGACTATCCACGTTCCAGCAACGCGTGGCACCACCGTCGTAAGCGAAAAGGCAATCCGCCGCATCGTAGAGATGGCCGTGCGCGCGGTTCCCGGCACCCTCGACCAATCCCGTGTGCTAGGGCGCGACTATCCAATTGTCTCTATCGATAGTGCGATTGCCCCTAGTTCTGCCACGACCAATGCCGTTAGTGCAGTTCGAGTCGCAGTTCGCGCCGTTGCATCATGGCCGGCGCCGACAGCGGAAATTGCGGTGCGCATTCGTTCAAGCGTCGCCGCCTGGCTCGCTGATATGGCCGGTCTTGAAAATGTCACCGTCGATGTTGACATCGACAGCGTCGAACCCGGGCACGTGCGTGTCACCCGACAGGACTTAGCGTACTTTTCAGATCACCCGCAGTTGACACCTGTCCGGGTGAACCAGCAGGTAGTAACCGCACCGCAGGTGCGGCGGGTCCCAGAAGTGCGGTCTATCGCCGTGCCGACGCCGCAGCCAGTGCGCAGTATTTCAGTACCGCAGCCACAGTCAGTGCGTAGCATTCAGCCGGTGACACCGCAGCTGGTACGCAGCGTTACTCCGCCGCGTCCAGAACGAGTACGCAGTGTCCCAGCACCTGCTCCACAACCGATGCGCTTTGTCATGCAGCCGAAGCCGCAACCAGCTGTGGCTATTAAGGCACCAAAGCCGCAACCGGCCCGTCGCGTTGTTGCGCCACCGCCGTTACCAGTGACTCGCACCTCGGCGCCGAAGCCGGTACAGGTGCGTCGCACACCAACTCCACGGCCAATACAGCTGCGAAAAGTCGCAGCACCAAAGCCGAAGTCCTTGGTGCAGGTGAGTGTCCCCCGGCAACCAAAGCTGCGTCCGGTACGAGTGCCGTCGCCACGCACAATTAACGTTAAGACGCCACGACCAGCACTACTACGGCCGGTTAAAGTGCCGCGTCCAACCCGGTTGAAACAGGTTCGCGCACCACGACAGGAGCAGCTGCGCCCGGTATCCGTGCCACAACCACGTACCGTGGTGGTAAGCACGCCAGAGCCGCGCCCACTGAAAAAGATTGAGGTGACACCCTATGACGCCGACTGAGAGGTCATCGGCCGCGGTGGTCTCGGACGAGTCAGTCGAAACTCGCCAGGGACGTGACCCGCGTCAATCACCAAAGGTCCGCGGGCTGGGAGTTTTCGCCGGTCTGTTGATGATTGCAGCGGCCATTGTCGCAGGTAGAGAAGCAATCATTAGCGCCAATAGCTCAGGTGACACCTCATGGTTACAACCGGTATTCGACTGGTTCAGCAACCCACAGGGCTCAGCCGCGTCATGGGTGTTGCTCCTCGTCGGAATCCTCGCTGCAATCTATGGGCTGGGACAGCTCATCGCGGTGTTTCTTCCCGCCCCGCGCCGGTATGTACGCGTCGATGACGATGGCAACCTGCCAGTGTGGATGCATAAGTCTGACTACCAAGAAATCCAGAATGGCACGGCACTTGCTTCCGGAACTCACGGCGGATACGAAGGTGATGACAAGTGAAAACATCAGTAAGCGTATTCGACCGAATTGTGTTGTTCCTCTTCTCAGCGCTGTTACTACTGGTAGCAACATGGGCGATTGCTAGCTACCTCGATGTCGCTCCTGCACAGTGGCTTCATGACACCGGGCGGATGGAATCCTGGGGAAAACTACCTGAGCAAAGCTGGTATGTTCCCGTCCTCGGTGTAATCACAGCGATTCTAGCGGTGGTCGGCTGCAGCCTGGTGGTCGCTAATCTGCGATCGCACCGGTTCAGCACGGTCGCCGCATCGGAATCACAGGAAAAGTTAGGAGAGATTTCGCTGCCGGTCGCCGATGTTGCCGATGCGGTGTGCACCGATCTAGAGCGCAACGCCCACATCAACCAGGCGGATTCACGGGTCTACCGGGATAATGGAATACCCACCTTGGAAGTGACTGTGGCAATGCCACCGCAGGCGAGCCTCCCCGCCGTTGTAGCTGCCCTGAAAAACGCGGAGCGTGAAATGCGTGATGCCCTCGGCCATGCGGATATCGCCTCGACCTACAAAATCGAACTGGACCGTTAGTCAGCTTCGAGAGGCCACAACCTACAACGGCTGGCTACGTCCCCTGGCCGGAGCGGGGGCTAAACAGCTGCAGAGTCGCCGATGGCACTGTCGCCGTCGTCAAGCGCAGCAACCAAATCGCGGCGCGCACGGGCGACACGGGAGCGAATAGTGCCCACACGACAACCTGCGATTTCCGCGGCCTCCGCGTAGGAGTAACCCAGCACCTGCGTCAGAATGAGTGCCTCGCGGCGTTCCTCCGGCAGCTGCTCCAGCAGCACGCGAGCGTCAGCGAGCTCTGACCACGACTCGCCGGTCGTAAACTGCTCGGCAGCATTTTCCACTTCCACCGCAGACTTCTTCGGACGCGCCGAATCATGACGGACCGAATCCACCCACACGCGCCGGGCCAGCGACAACAGCCAAGTGCGGGCAGAAGAACGCGCCGCAAAGCGGGGAAGCGCCCCCATGACACGCAGATACGTCTCCTGCGTTAAATCATCCGCAGCATCAACGCCACCCAGATGTGCGAGCAGACGCCACACGTCCTTCTGCGTCAGCCGCACAAACTCCGTCAGCGCAGCCTGATCACCGCGACCGGCTTTCAGCGCCAGCTGCGTGATGTATTCGTCATTAGAGACGAGGCGTGCGGGAGTCATGGCAATAGCTTAGCAACTTAAAACCTAAAGATAATTCGCCTGGCTGCACGTGGCCTCACCTGCAAAAAGCAGGCAGCAACGCAGCCAGGCGAACTAGGGGGCTGAAGTGTTAGAAGCGGATGGCGTCGATGGGCTTGACGCGGACTGCGATGGTGGCCGGGATAATACCCGCCAGCGCGCCCACGAATGTCGCGACCAGCACGCCGATTACAGCGGCCGTGACGGGGTAGGCCACGGCGCCCGTCTCCAGCGGCAACGCCAGCATCTTATCCAGCGGCAGCTGCTTGACCGTGATGATCGAGGCAATCACGCCAACCACGCCCGCCACCGTCGTGGCGACAATCGACTCCAAGAACACAGAGATAAAAATCCGGCCTGCCGACGCGCCCATTGCGCGACGAATACCAATCTCACGGACACGGTGGCCGATGGTGACAATCGAGACCGTGAGCAGGCCCAACGCGCCAAGCGCGATCACGATGCCACCGATAATGCCCAGCGCCGTAGTGATGGTGTTATTCATCTCCTGGGAAATCTCCGTGTCCTTCTCCGACAGGGAGGTATTCACCTTCCAGCTGGGGCCGAGCTCCGCCTGGAAAATGTTGTGCAGCGCCTTCTGGTTCTCCTTCGCGGACTCCTCAGGCGTTGCGACGAGAAGTTGCGGCTCACCCACCGGACCCTCGTAGCCGGCATTGAGGAAGGAATCGTAGTGCGTGACAATGCTCGGGGCGTCCCACGATCCGAGGGACTTATACACTCCCACCACGGTGAAAGTGGTGTTGCCGGTTTCCTTCAAGGTGAAGGTTGGGTGGTCGGCTAGCGCTGGGTTTCCCAGGCTCTCGTAGAACTGGTCGTTGACCACCACGGGGTTCATCAAGCGCTGGCCATCGGCATCTTCAAGGCGACGTCCCTGCACGATGGTGCGGGCGTAGATATCGAACCAGCCCGGGTCAGCGGCGATCAGCTCGGGGGTGCCTGGCGAAAAACACTCGTAATCATCCGGTGCGCAGTCATCCATATTGTGCTCAGGTGTGGCTGGCTGCATGCGAACACGCGACCACAAGTTGGCATGGGTGGTCTCTACCAGGCGATGCGTGGCAGTGGAAAAAGCGTCGTTGATGGACCCGTCCGGATTGATGACGCTCAAATCGTCCGGTCCGTTTCCGCCGATGCCTCCACCGCCGAAGTCGCCGAAGCTATCGGCCATCGTGCCGGCGCTGCTGTCACTGCTGAAGCCGCCGTCGCCGAAGTCGCCGCCATCCTCAGAACCGGAACTACCCGCTCCGGCAGTCAACGTGACCGTGCCGGCGATGCCCGTGCTCTGTGCGGTTACCGCATCCTGGGAACTGGTGAGAATATTGCCAAGCGCAATGACTGTGGTCATCGCCCACACTGCGGCAGCCACACTGACCAGCGACAGCATGATGCGGCCACGGTTAATGCGCAGCTCATGCCACGCTTCCAGCAGAGCGCCGAGATAAGGCGTTGCTGCATAGAGGAAGGAAGGCCGTGACTTCGATTCTGTTTCTTTATTCGTCGTCATCAGCAACCTCCTCGAAGCCGTGCATAGCGTTGGCGGCAGATAGCAGGACGGAGTCGGCGTGCAACTGACCGTCGCGAAGCTCAAGTGCCCGATCGCCGCGCTCGGCGACCTCTAAATCGTGCGTAATCACAATCAGCGCAGCATTGTTTTCCGTGGCGACTTCTTCGAGCAGATCCATGACGATCTTGCCGGTGTCGACATCGAGCGCACCAGTGGGCTCATCGGCAAGAATGAGCTGCGGTTGGCGCACGAGCGCACGGGCAATCGCCACACGCTGCTGTTCACCACCGGAAAGCTGCGAGGGCGTGGCCTCTAGACGATCGCCCAGACCGACGCGCTCCAGCATCGCGGCGGCGAGCTCGGTGCGATTCCAGAACTTCTCGCCCCGGTCGTACATCAGCGGAACCTCAACGTTTTCCAGCGTGGTGCGGGAAGGGAAGAGGTTGAACTGCTGGAAGACGAATCCCAAATTATCGCCCCGGAGCGCAGCGCGTTTCCTGTCTGACAAGGTGGAAATATCGGTGCCGTTGAACGTGTACGTGCCAGAATCCGGCAAATCGAGCATGCCAATGATGTTCAGCAGCGTTGACTTACCCGAACCGGACTGGCCGACAATGCTGAGGTGCTCACCACGTGGCACTTCGAGGTCGATGCCTTTCAAAATAGGCAGCTCCTCGCCGTTGGGCAGCGTCACTGTTCGAGTGACTGCGGTCAAACTAAGCATGGCGCGGGCCTACTTTTCAGAGCCAGCGTCATCGCCGGACTCATCGAAGCCAGTGTCACTGCCATCACCAGCGCCGGTGCCAGTGCCGTCGCCGGCGGACTCATCCTTGTAGGACGGCACGTACTCCAAAACCTGCTGGCCTTCCTTCAGGCCGCGCTTGATCTCAATGAAAGTGCCATCGTTGGCGCCGAGCTCAACCTTGATTTTGGTGGGCTTGCCGCCATCCTTAGCCGGAGCGTAGACGACACCTTCGCGGAAGCGTCCCTCCACCGCGGTCACCGGCAGTGCCGGGACCTCCGAGGTGGTGCCGCTGCCAAGAATCAGCGTGGCAGGAACACCTTCGTAGACGGTCTGATCTGCGGGAATGTCACAGCGCAGCTGTGGGCCGCCCGAGGAATTTCCAGCAGCGGCGGCGCCCATGCCAGCACCATCTCCGGCGCCAGTGTTCTGCGAGCCCGCGCTACTTCCAGTGACAGTCTTCACCGAATCACACAAAAACGGTGCCGGGCCATCGTTGATGGCGAGGCGGCCATTGTTAATCGAGTCTCCCAGCGTGTACAGCTGGCTCGGCTTAATAGGTGCTACGGCGTGGAAGCTGTTCGGAGAAATCGTGCCAATCTCCTGGCCGATCTCAACCGTCTGGCCAATGACGATATCCCACTGCACAGTGCCAGAAGCCTTAGCGGTGATGTTTCCCCAGGTCACGGTAGTTTCGGGTGCGGCGGCTGCGGCGCCTTCTTCATCGGAATCCGCGCCGCCGGAGGTGCTGGCAGTCTCAGATACCGAGGTCTTCTTCACCTGAAGCAGGTTCTGCCCCTCTACGGCGTTGCCGCCGCTGTTGACATAGGCGTCAGTGATTTCACCGGAAGCGTTGGCGCGGATCACGGTGGGCTCATCCGGGACGATGGTGGCAGACAGCTTCTGCGTGTTATTGATCCGCTGAGGGGATAGCTCCGTGGTGGGCTGGGAGAAATCACCGGTTGCTTGCGCATAGTCCTCGTCGTTAGCGGGGAAGAATGCGATCTTGAGAAGCGCAACGGTCGCCAGCAACGCCAGCGTGTACTTGAAGACTGTGAGCGCTTTTGCGCCCCTCCCTTGTTTTTTCATGTCTGCAGAAGTATCCGATCAGAATCCAAATTGACAGCGTGGTACGCGTGAAATCCTACCCTTAACCCCCCGTGGGCAGTGGTAGTGCTGGCTATACCTTTTATTCAGTGCTGATAGGTATTGCATGAAAGCGCGGTAAGTGCTTTTCGACGGTCATTGCGGGTGGTTTTCGCAGAGGGAATTTTGCCCTTTTTAGGGCCGAGTGTTTGCGGCTGATACAGCGAACCTAATCGGACTAATAATTAAGTCCACATATCAATCGCGGGAGACTAATAGGGAAAATATGAAACTTCGTGTAGGGTGGAAAACGTCAGGGCATGTTGTGACTGCCATCTAGCCCCTGTCTTTAGGAGGAAATCCCCATGTCCAATCTCTATGAAGGTTCCAATGGTCCGACCACTCGCCTCAACGGTGCGCCGGTTCCTACAGAGCAGCACTCGCTAACCAATGGCCCACAGGGAGGTATTAACCTCCACGACATCCACCTGCTGGAAAAGCTCGCGCACTTCAACCGCGAGCGCATTCCGGAGCGCGTTGTTCACGCTAAGGGTGCAGGTGCTTTCGGTGAACTGACCATCACCGAGGATGTCTCCAAGTACACCAAGGCTGCAGTATTCCAGCCGAACACGGTCACGCCGATGCTGGCGCGATTCTCTACTGTCGCAGGTGAGCAGGGCTCCCCGGATGGCTGGCGTGACGTGCGCGGCTTTGCACTGAAGTTCTACACCGAAGAGGGCAACCTCGACATCGTGGGCAACAACACGCCAGTGTTCTTCATCCGCGATGGCATTAAGTTCCCGGACTTCATCCACTCTCAGAAGCGCCTGCCGGACACAGGTTTGCGCGACGCCAATATGCAGTGGGATTTCTGGACTGCCTCTCCGGAGTCCGCTCACCAGGTCACTTACTTGATGGGTGACCGCGGTATTCCGAAGGACTTCCGTCATATGGATGGCTTCGGTTCTCACACCTATCAGTGGATTAACGCTGAAGGGGAGCGTTTCTGGGTTAAGTACCACTTTAAGACTCGCCAGGGCTGGGAGTTCCTGGCGGATGATGAAGCCGCCGAGCTGGTTGGCGAAAACACCGACCACGCTCGCCAGGATCTCTTCGAGGCGATTGAGCGCGGCGACTACCCAACCTGGGACGTCAAGGTGCAGATCATGCCTTACGACGAGGCCGCCAGCTACAAGGTGAACCCGTTCGACCTGACCAAGACCTGGTCTCAGAAGGACTACCCGCTGATTCCGGTCGGCCACTTCACTCTGAACCGCAATCCGGGCAACTTCTTTGCTGAGGTTGAGCAGGCCGCTTTCGCACCGTCGAATACGGTCCCGGGTGTCGGCTTCTCGCCGGACAAGATGCTGCTGGCGCGTGTGTTCTCCTACGCTGATGCGCACCGCTACCGCCTTGGCGTCAACAGCGATCAGCTGCCGGTGAACCAGTCTCGCTGCCCAGTGAATTCCTTCTCGCAGGATGGTGCGGCCACGTACTACTACTCGGATCCGAAGCTGCCGGTTCACGGCTCCAACGCCACCGCTCGCGGCCCGGAGGCCGATACTGAGGCTGCGGCTAAGGCCGCTGGTTGCCCAGTGCGCTCCGGTCACGCCGGCCAGGTCGATGCTGGTGCCTTTGGTCAGTGGGAGAGCGTGGGCGAAGAGTTCTACGCTGGCGCCTACGTGCAGCACCCTGAGGATGATGACTTCTCGCAGCCAGGCGACCTTGTTCGCAACGTGATGGACGATGCCGAGCGCGATCGCTTGGCAAACAACATCGTCGGTGCCATGCAGGGTGTTTCCCCAGAGGTGGAGCAGCGTGTCTACCAGTACTGGACCAACGTTGATTCCTGGCTCGGTGCCGAGGTGGAAAAGCGCTTTAAGGCAACGAAGTAAAGCAACCGCGTAGGGCTGTGCAGTAAAACCGCAGAGTAGAGCTGCACAGTCACGCGGTAGATCAAAGTAAATAGAAAAGCGTTAGCCCTGCAAATGGTTGAACCATCTGCAGGGCTAACGCTTTATTTAAAACTTCTGTCTGTGCATGACAGCCACGGCTTTGTGGTTGCCTGCACGCCGGCCCGGTTTGGGCGGCTAAGGAACAACCCTAAGTGTGAGCTGTTTTAGGCACCGATGCCCGGCAGGCTCGGGGAGCCGTTGAAAAGCGACTTCGGAGCAGCTGCAGCCTCGTCGGCTTCTTCGGCGGACTCGGACACCTCTCGACCCTGTTCGGCAGCGTCGGAGACACTATCAGCCTCAACGCCGGAGACGTGGGTGGAGTTGTCGTTGTGGGTGGACTGATCGTTCGTGATGTTGATGTCCATGAAGTCGCGGCCGAACGGAGCGTTCCAGTCACCGGTTTCCAGGAGGGTCAGGTCACCATCGATGGTCGGGTTAATCTCGAAGGTGACGTTGACGGTCGGGCCGGAAGGCATTGCTTCCAGAACCTCAACGATAGGAGTGACGTCCATTTTTGGTGTTCCTTTTAGACAGTAACGAAATGAAGAATATCGGTTTTAACTGAACAATAAACCGCAGTCTTTTTTAGAGACTGGCGGTTTATTGTGTCAAGGATTGGCGGAGCTATTGTCCTGCCATGAAGCCCAGGAGCTTACTTGGCGCCGATGCCAGAGATGCTCGGGTTCAGGAAGTCGAACTTACGCTGGTCGGACTTGTCGACGGTGGTCTCCGGGTTCAGGAAGTCGGAAACCTCGACGTCGTGGGAGTCGTGGGTGGAGTGGTCGTCGGTGACGGAGATGTCCAGGAAGTCGTTACCGAACGGCAGGTTCAGGTCGCCACCGACGTTAGCGAAGTTGACGTCGTTGCCAGCCAGCTGCTCGAAAGCCGGCAGCGGGCTCTCGACGGTGACGGCCGGAAGGGCTTCGAGGATGGTTGCGATATCTTCTGCGGAGCAGGACATGAGAAAATCCTTAGGTTCTCGGGGGTAAAGATTTTGAGTCGCTCTTGGCTGACTCACAGAAATTAAGTTAACCGATGGGGCAAGGGGCTGCAATGAAAAAATAAGTGCCTCGATCCGCTTTCGGTCGGTTGCGTCCCTCAAAGCTCGCTCAAATTCGCCTAAAAACATTGGAAAGAGGGCGGTTTTGTGGTGTCTGTGACGACTCCGGCCTCTGCCTGAATATCGGATGACAAAAGCGTTGTTTTCTTAAAATTTACCGGGATTGCATTGATTGTTTTGTTCTTGGTGTCACAAAGGTGCAGGCAAACGGCAAATTCATCACAAATGATAACTAAGGGTTCCCTAAGTAAGGGAAACCAAAGTTTAGTAAATGGCAAAAACTGCCACTCAATTTAGGGGCATAAGCGGGGTTAACGAGCGGGCCATAGCCCATGAGAGGTACATCACATTGTGGGAGGCCAAAAGTGTGGGGAAATATACCCCCTTTTGGGTAGGCCGGGTGGCCTAAAGGGGGTGTCGGAGCGCGCTGAGGGGTCGCTGTGAAACTGGCCGCTAACGGTGTGTTCAGGACGTTTCCCGCGCCGCTAGCTACCGCTCCGGGACGTAGTCCTCAGCGGAGCCGTCACGGGCACCCAGCACCGCGCGTCCAAGTACTTCGGAGGCGACGGTAGCGACGACCAGGACAGCAACAATGGCCAGAATGGCGGTGAGGGTTTTGCCCCACGTCAGATCGCCCTGGTCGGCCTCTAAGACCAAGTTGGCAATCACCAGCGCGGGGATGCCCACCATGATTCCGGCGGAAAGTTGGTTCAACCGGCTCAGGGCATCTTTAGAGCGCCACATGGCCACGCCCGCCAGGAGCAGGTACAGAGATCCGCCAATGACCAGCACGGCAAACAAGATAGTTACAAGGATTGAAGCGATACTCATAGTGCGATTCGTCCTTAATCGGTCTTAGCGGCGGCCACGGGAAATAACTCGGGCCAGGCCCACGGTCGACAAAACGCCAAGCAAGCCCGCCAGCATTGCAATATCGAAAGTAATGGCTGTAGTCCGCAGCATGGCAGTTGTGAGGAACACTCCCACCATGGGGTAGAAGGCGGCGTCGGAAAGCACTGCGCGTGAGACATTGCCCTTGACCCGGAAGATCAGCACCACGCCCACAAGCAGCGCCACTGAACACAGAGCAATGCCAATGCCGCTAATTACCTGTACTGCGGTGGGATCGATCAATGTGTCATTCATGAGCGTGCTCCTTTGTCTTCGCCATTGGAGGCAATGCCATCCGGCAGTGGCAGACCATGGTCGACCTCAGCGGCAACACCGACGACGGCATCCGGGTCAATGAACTGGTCTGCGTTGTATTCCTCGAAGACAAATGCCTTCGGGCGGGGGACATCGCGGAGGCGGGGGACGAGGTGCTCCTCCATGTCGTAGAGGGAGTCGTACAGCGCGTCCAGGTCGGCACCGAAGATCGCGTGGATGATAAACAACCGTCCCGCATCGGTTTCACGGACGCCGCAGACCAGCGTGCCCGGGGTCATGGTGATGGACTCGGCAAAGAGAGTGACCTCAAGGTCAGACTTCACACGCAGCGGCAGTCCAATGAGCACCGGCTGCTGCTTCTGGTTCGGGCGCAGAGTATCGAGCACCACGTCCGTCGCAGCTACAACAACCTGCCAGACCAGCCAGAGGGAATAGCGGATAACGTGTAGAAACTTCATCAGTAAATACCTCCGATGGCGTTTTCAACTCCGCCGAGTGTGGCCTCGCGGTAGCCATCAATATTCAGCAGCGCATCGGCCGCGCCGGTGGTCGCCCAAGTGACGGCGCCGACCGCGACGAACATGGCCACGGAAACAATTGCCAGCATGGCGGACGGCGCAACCAGCGTTCCCGGAACACGAACCGAATCATCCACGCCCTGCATGGGTCGGCCCCAGAAGACCGCGCGCCACAGGCGAATCATGGCCAGCAGCGAGCCCAGTGAGGCAACGATGATTGCGGTGATCGCAACAATCGAGCGAGCATCGCCAGTGGCGGCAGAGGCAAAGACAATGCCCACCTTGCCCCACACGCCGGAAAACGGTGGGAAGCCCACAATGGAGAAGCTCATTGCCGCCATCACCCAGGCAACCGCTTGGTCGCGGCGAGCAAGCCCCGAAAGCCTAGAGAGCGTACCCGTACCGTAGGTCTCTTCCACCGCGCCGGAGCCCAGAATGAGGGCGCCGACAGTCACCATGTGGTGGATTGCGTAGAAAATACCCGCAGCCAGGGCAGCCTTGGCGCTGCCCCCGTCGTTAGCGTCCGTGAACGCCAACACGATCAGAATGAACGGCATACCCGTGACCATCTGGTAGGCCAGCACCTCACGCATGGTGTTCTCCGCGAGACCAGCAAACGCGCCGACCAGCATCGAGATCGCCATGATGATAATGATCGGCCAGTGCCAGGAGGGATTCATGCCCACAATCACGACGTAAATGCGGAAGAGCATGTACACCGCAACCTTCGTGTGCACCGCAGAGAACAGTGCCATCACCGCAGGGCTTGTCGACGGGTACGTCCTCGGCAGCCATGTGTGCGCCGGAACCAAACCAGCCTTCACACACAGCGCAATGATGACAATGCCCAGCGCGACCACACCCGTGCCGCCGGGGCCGCCCTCGCTGGCCATGTCGGCCAGCATTGCGATGTTCACATTGCCCGCCGAGCCGTAAATCAGCGCGACACCAATCAGCAGCACCGTGGAGGTCAAGAGGTTGACCAGCACGAAGTTACGGCCAGCAGCCAGGCGGTGCCAGGTACCGGTTACCGCGATCAGGCCATAGGACGGCAGCAGCATGACCTCCATGAACACGAAGAAGTTGAACAAATCGGCAGTCAGGAAAGCACCCGACATACCGGACAACATCATCAGCGTCAGGGAGGGGAAGAACCGCGAAGTGTTTTCGCCCGCGACGTGGGCGAACCAGTTACCGATGGCAACCACAGCCGCGGCCACACCCAGCATCAGCATGGAGAACGTGTCCGCCAAGAAAGGAATCGAGATACCACCGGGGAACGCGCCCACACCGTGGCCGACCGGGCCGTTGTCAGCGACGTAGAACATCACCCAAAACGCAGCCAGCGACGACAGTGCCGGAACGGCGATGCCCATCGTCGCGCGCATCCACAGCTTCGGCAGAATGGCTGCGACCGCCGACAGAATCAGCGGCAGTGCCGCAAACAGCGGCAGTAGCGAAGACAGAGTTGAAGGGGACATTGCAGAGGTCATTGCAGAGGCTTCTACCATTTCTCGTCACCGCCGAATGTGGTCTCGCGCGGGAACTTATTCGGAGCCGAAGAGACCCCTGGGGTGCCGGTGACCGTGGAATCCGAGTCCGACGGAATGTGCTTACCCGCACGACGACCAGCCGTCGACAGCTGTCGCATAGCCTCGCGGTCCTCATGGATACGAGTGTCGTCATCGCGGCCCAAACCAGACAGAGCCAGCATGAACGCGGTGACGGCCATGGTAATCACGATGGCCGTCAGCACGAATGCCTGCGGCAGCGGGTCAGCCATCTGCTCGGCAGCGCCAGCGCCCGCAGTGGTCTCGTTGCCCAGCAGCGGTTCGCCGCGCCAGGCGCCGACACCCGTGGACAAAATAATCAGGTTGGCGGCATGGGAAATCAGAGTCATACCGATGATGGTGCGCAGCATGCCGCGCTGTAGCACCAGGTACGTGCCACCGCCTGCGAGGACGGCAGCCATGATGGCGATAATCACTTCTTGGCCTCCTCAACGGTGGCATGAGCTGGGGCGGGGGCTGGAGCGCTCTCCGCTTCTGAGGCGAACACGCCCATCTCCGGCGGCACCCGCAAGCTTGAGCGGTCTGAGTAGAGATCCTGCATCACATCGTCCGACCCGGTCACACCAGGACGGTTCGGGCCGCCCAGGAGATTCAGCGCGGTTGCCACAATGCCGATGACGGCCAGGTACACGCCGACGTCGAAAAGCAATGCCGTGGTGAGGTGCTGACCCAGGAACTCGCCGTACAGCGGTGCCAAGAACGACCCCTTGGCGAAACCGATGAAGCCCGTGCCGATAGCCGTGATGACACCCGCAGCGCTGAGCACTGCCGGGATCTTCTCGCCAAAGACCAGCTCGTCGCGGTCCTTGGACAGGTAAATCAGCATGACGGCAGCGGCGCCAATCAGCGCCGCGTTGAAGCCGCCGCCCGGAGCGGTACCGCCGCGGTAGAGAACCACAGCGGACAGGGCGAACAGAAGCGGAGCCAACCAGCGGACCAGCCAACGCATCATGATGGAGTTCAGAGCGGGCTCCGCAAGCGGGGAAGGCTGATCGAGCAGGTGCGGGAAGCGAGGCATAGACGTGACAACCGCCGCCATCGCGACACCCGCCATACCGAGAACCGCCAGCTCACCCATGGTATCGAAAGCACGGAACTCAACCAGGATCACGTTGACAATGTTGGTCTCGCCCGTGACCTTCTCAGTGTTATCGATGTACCACTGCGCGACCTCAGGCATCTGACGACGGCCAGTGAGGAACCACACCGCGCCGAACGTAGCCAAGCCCACGGCAACTGCCACAACCGCCGCCGAGGCACGGCGGTTCTTCGAGGTCTCAGAGAACGCACGCGGCTGGAAGCGCAGCACCAGCATCATCAGCACGACAGTCAGGATTTCCACCATGAACTGCGTCAATGCCACATCCGGTGCGCCCAGCAGGAGAATCTGCAGCGTGACACCAACACCGGTGACGCCGAGCAGCACAGCCGCCTGCAAACGGTTCTTCGCCCGAAGCGTGGCCCACACGCCAATCACGACAACAACCAGCGGAATCAGATCGGTCAGGTGATCGATGCCGTCGATCTTCGGCAGCACCGGAGCGCCCCCGACACCCGGAGCGATTGCAATAACCAGGGCGTACACCGCGAGCAAACCAAGCAGCGGCAACAGGTGACGCGATGGCTGATGCGAACGCGCCACCTTGCCCATCGCGCGCCCCACACGCTGCGAGACGCTCAGCGACGCGTTGATTGCCTCCACACCAGTGAACGGGAAGAGCTTGCGGTCTGCCATGACGGCGCCTACGCGGGCACGAGTGAAGATGAAGCCCACGCCGACAGCCAGCACAACCACAGAGATGATCAGCGGCACATTCACGCCGTGCCACAGGCTCAAGTGCGATTCCTGAGTCGTGCCAGCCGGAAGCTGACCGACCGTATCGGCCACGCGGTCCAGCGGGCGGTTCAAAATAGCGCCGGCAGCGAAGGCGGCTGGAAGGCTAAGCACGCCAGGGATGGCAGCCGGGAGCCACAGCGAAATTGGAGCCTCAGTGATGTGGTCCACGTTGCGCGGACCATCCACAAATGCACCGAACACCAAACGTGCCGAGTACGCGAAAGTACCAATCGCACCAATCGCCGCCACCGTCAGCAGAATGACGACACCGGTGTTGCTGAGCGGCGCACCTTCGAATGCGGTCAGCATGCCTTCCTTCGACATGAAGCCGAAGAACGGCGGAATTGCCGCCATCGATGCCGCACCGAAAATCATCGAGCCAAAGCTCCACGGCATCTGCTTCCACAGCGGACCGAGGCGACGAATATCGCGCGTGCCTGCCTGGTGATCAACCACACCAGCCATCATGAACAGCGAAGACTTAAACATCGCGTGCGCAATGGTGTGCACAACCGCAGCCATAATCGCGAACTTCGTGCCCACACCAATCGTGGCGACAATCCAACCCAACTGCGAGACCGTCGAGTACGCAATCAGCTTCTTCAGGTCAGTCTGCTGCAGCGCAAAGTAGGCCGTGGCAACAGCCGTCCACATACCCATGACGATCAGCAGCAACTGCCACACGCGCACGTCCGCGAAGACCGTGGAAAAACGCATCAGCAGGTAAACGCCTGCCTTGACGACGGCCGCAGCGTGCAAGAAAGCCGAGACGGGAGTTGCCGCCGCCATGGCCTCTGGAAGCCAGGCGTGGAAGGGGAACTGAGCTGCCTTCGTGAAAGCGCCCAGGGCCACCAGCGCGGCAATGAGGCTGCGCGCTGCCGGGTTGGCCTCCCACTCAGGCGAAGCCAAAACCTCGGTGAGATTCGTGGAACCGGTTAGCCACACCGCACCGCCGAGGGCGGCCAGAAGCAGCAGGCCACCGGTGAAGGTCAGCAGGAGTGTGCGCAACGAGCCCAGCTCGCCCGACGAGCCCGACCTCGCAATGAGCAGGAACGACGCCATCGAGACCAGTTCCCACCCGATGAAGAGGAGCATGATGTCGTCGGCAAGCACGAGGAGCAAAACCGCCAGCATGAACGCCGTCATCAGGACGTAGAAGCTCATCGCGGATTTCTTCGGCGGCAAATACGCGGTGGAGTAGATGAAGACTATCGAGCCCACCAACAGCGCCAAGAAGCTGAACACCATGGAGAGGGGATCGAGCTTCAGCGCAAACGCCGCGTTCAGTTCCGGGGACCAGACGCGGGACCAGGTGAAGGTGGTGCCGTCGAGAATATCGCCCGTTACACGCGAAAGCTGGACCACCGACGCGAGAAAAAACGCGACGATGGGCCAGCCTGCGTGACGACCAAGAAGCTTCACAAACAGCGGGGTCAGCGCCAGGGCAACCGCGACCAACAGCGAAACCGAAAGGAGGGTCAGGCTGTTGGCGGAAGTTTGGGCTGCTTGGGTGGCTTGAACTGCTTGAGCTGCTTGAGCTGCGAGCGTTGTTGCGTGCTCTGCGGAGCTGCTTGCTTGGGGGGTAATCGTTGCCGGGGCAGAAAGAACGGAATCTAAAGAATTCAATGTTGCCGATACGCCGCCGGACGCAAACTCAGAAGCCAATGTCTGGTCTGGTGGTGCGGTCGCCGACGGCGGACTGGCTGTAAAGGAGCTGGCTGATGCCAGAGCTGTTGCCAGGTGCGTCACTTGGGGGCTACTTTCACATTGCTGTTAAAAAGGTTCGTACTTCTACAGACTAACAGCCACGAAAATGCTCCACGCGGGGTGAAAGGGGCATTTGGGGGAGCGGGGAAAGGCTGTGCGGATGCAGTTTTCCTGGATCCAGTAGTGAATAAATAAATGAACGGGTGATGGGCGGCGGCGGTGGGCTGCTTCAAGTTAGTGACTGCGGTTATGGCAAAAATAGCCCTACCGGGTGCTGATTGTAGCTTGCGTTGTCAAGTTCGGGTTGAGGGGCTATTTCTGAAGTGCCTCCGGCAAAAGCTTGTTGAGTTCTTCTCTGGTGAATTACTTCAGTCCGTCCTCTTTTAAGGGTTTTTGGGCGGTACTGAAACTCTTATCATCGGTACGTTCCACATTGCAGTAGGCCTCAGCGGTCTCTGCTATCAGCACGTCACGACGCTTCCGGGCTTCGGCGATGTCGAGCTCTGGGAAATCTACCAGAAGGGACAAGTACTTTCGTATAAGGAGCCACAGTTGATCACCGGCTTTGCGGTGTCGTGCTGCCTTGGCTCCGATCTCGAGCCGGAAGCTGTACGAGTTGAGAACCAGCAGGAAGAAGGTGATAACCGCAGTGATGGAGGCTATCCAAATCTGCAGGGTAAAGAACACTCCTACCAGTCCAGCGGCTGAAAGCGCGGACAGCACAATCTGGGCCACTTTGATACGGTGTTCGGTCCGGGTGAGTCGTGTGCGTTGCTCTTCTTGTGCAGCGTGAGAGTAGACTACGCTCCCATATCCATTCTCAATTTGTGAGTAGAGCACGTCGCGTTCATGCTGCTGGGAATTTGTCAACGTAAATCAACCTCCACATCTGCGCTGGTTCTGGGTCGTCGCTATAAACGGCACGACGGCTGATGTCTGCGTAGAGCTCCGACTAGAAGTGTGTAGAAATAGTGATTTTGTGTCACGCCAGGTAACACATTCCACGCTTCGCGAATTTCCTGTTCTGTTTTCTATATGGTTTCCGACAACTCATAGATGTTGCGAGTGAGAACAGCGAATAGGGGGTTATTTCCAACGTGGTACGGGTACTTTACGGTCGCAGGATTATTCAGACGGTTTTTACGTTCTGCATTGACAGCACTGGCAGCGTCCAAGTTGGTCTTATGAAACAAGACACGCAGCGGCTTGTAGGTTCCCATCATCTTATTCCTAACGTTTTATCGACCATGTTTCGAAGTTGCAAAAGAACAAGATCTTTAGCAAATAGCACACATTCAACTAAGCCCTATTTACAAAACTTCCATTTTTGCAAATATGCCCAGATTTTGGGGCCCCAGAAAAACCGAGGTGAAGATTTTTGTGGGCGGCGTTGGAGATCGCTCGCATATGGCGACTCGCTCCCTCGTTATGTTTGTAATACGTCTTTCCAATGGTGAGGGCGCTGAGTGAGTCTGCGCAATCCTCTCTAACAACACAACACGACCCTTAGGTTAGACTTGCCTAAGTGGCTCTGGTAATGTTGGTATTATGGGCACAAATAAAAATGAACCCTGCCTTCCGCAAAATGACCGGTCAACTCATGTTGCGGCAGGCCATTGGGTGCTTGCACGGGCTGGCAAGCGAGTTTTACGCCCGGGCGGATTGAAACTAACGAATCGATTGTTGGTTGCGGCCGATCTATCTGGCAAGAAAGTGTTGGAATTCGCTCCGGGATTGGGACGTACGGCCATGCTCATGCTTGAGCAAGGAATCGCCTCCTACACGGGCGTGGATCAAGATCCAGATGCCGTCGCACGAGTGCAGGCCGTTGTTGGGCCGAGGGGCACAGTTGTAAATGCCAATGCGCAAGACACCGGCCTTGAGTCCGAATCAGTTCAGGTTGTGGTTGGTGAAGCGATGCTGACCATGCAAGGCGATAAAGGCAAGCGAGGGATCATCGCCGAAGCGTTCCGACTGCTTAAACCAGGCGGTTGCTATGCGATCCACGAACTTGGACTCACCCCTGACAGCATAGACGCGGCGCTTGCGGACCAGTTGCGACAGCGCCTAGCCCGCACGATTAGGGTTAATGCTCGCCCTCTTACTTGCAGTGAATGGTGCGGATTGTTAGAGCAGGCGGGTTTTTGTATCGAGTGGGTGGGGTATGAGCCGATGGCTTTGCTATCCCCACGTCGTAATCTAGCCGATGAAGGCATAGTCGGAGTTGCGCGAATTATGCGTAACGTTGCGCGTGATAAGGAGTTGCGTCGCCGTATATTGGATATGCGCGCAACGTTCAACGAATACCGCGACAGTTTAACCGGCATCGCTATCGTCGCGCGCAAACCCGCCGCTAACCTGGAAGCAAAGGAGAGCTGATTATGACTGAACTCAAACCATCATCAGCCGGCGCACTGGGGTTTATTGAAAACCTTGCGCAGCGCGTTGAGTATTGTCCGAACTCAACCACTTCTACAACGCTAATGCGCGCTGAAGGGGTGAACGTGGTGTTGTTCTCGTTCGACGAGGGAGAGGAACTATCCGAGCACACCGCCGCGATGCCAGTGATTGTTCAAGCCCTTGAAGGTGAAATCGAAATCAGCGGGGACGGTAAAACGGTGACGTTGCGTCCCGGTGGAATGGTGCATTTTCCTACGCGCCTACCACATGCGGTTAAAGCACTAACCAAAGCAAAAATGGTGCTTTACATGATGAGCCGACCACCGGCGAACTAAGTAATTGACGTCAATTCGCGCAGGAGCGGACCTGTTCTGCCCGCTCCTGCGCGTTGACTTTAAGCAGTATTCAAAAGGGTGTGGCCGACCAAGCTGCTTTAGTGCATGTTGCACACAATTGATGATGAAGTGATGCGGGCGAAAATGCGCAAACTCCGCGTATCTACATTTGCGGATATCTTCTACGAGATCGTCAGCGACGAAGCCTATGCCGACCCCTGCCAGAAGACATTTTCCTCGCAGCAGTCGACGAAGCCTATGCGCAACGCCAACAACGCAATATCGCCAAAGCAATCAGCCTAGCCAAGTTCCGCTACTCCAAACGCCAGCCTGGCTGAAATTACCAGGGCAGAAGAACGAGGTATCAACCTGCGGCAGTTGAAGAGAATCGCGGCAACGAACTGGCGGTAAAACCCAACCAACATTCATATCCTCGCCCCGACTGGGGCCGGCAAAACATATATTGCCTGTGCTCTTGGTGTTGCGGCCTGCCAAGCAGACTACTCGGTGGCCTACTACCGGCTAGATCAGCTCGTTGACATGTTGGCGGTCTTCTCACCGACTGACCAAACCTATCTCAATCTGATGCGCAAACTGATCAACATTGATGTCTTGACCTGGGCCGATCCTAAAAACCAGCCCGACCCATAGTTATTCTATGATCCCTAAAACCGCTTATCTGCATTCACCCCCATTAACGGTGAATCTTCAGATCAAAACTAGAAACAGTATATAAAAAGTATTATACATCTTAGGTGAGCCTTACCTTGCTTACTATTCAGGAATCGAGGTTTACTATGACCCAACAGTCCTCTACGTCCACACGGAGTACAAGCTCATCCAGTGGGTTGACGGCACGTTTAAACACCAGAGATCTCATCAACGCTGGCATCTTTGCTGCACTTTACTTTGTGATCACCTTTGTAAGCGGAATGATTGGATTCGCAGGACCACAATTCATGTTTATTGGATGGTTCATCGCGGCAATCGCAAACGGAATCGTGCTAGCGCTTTATGCCGCCCGCACGCCCAAAATGGGTGCTTTCACCCTCGTCGGTGGTATTAACGGACTAGCATTCATGCTCACCGGACACTACTTCTGGACCCTGCTGGGAAGCATAATTCTAGGGTTTATCGCGGATTTGATTATTACAAAAAGCCACCTCAGTATTGCCAAGTCCTTCCCTATTGCCTACGGCGTCTTCTGTGTCTGGATTTCTTTGCCTTTTATCCCGCTAATTCTGGATACGGACTCCTACTACGTCGATATCGCAGACCAAATGGGGCAAGAATATGCCGATGCTATGTCGGATATCTTCCAGCCATGGACCATTGGAGTACTGGCCATTTGTGCGCTCATCGTCGGCTTTATCGGCGGAAAGGTCGGAGTTCGCGTCAGCCGCAAACACTTTGAAAGCGCTGGTCTCCTGTGAGCCTGCAAAAACAGGGCGTGCTTCGTCGATCTTCGATCGATCCACGGACCGTGCTGCTTTCTGTTCTAGTAATCAATGCGGTAGCTCTCAGCCACGGCCACCTACCGACACTGCTGATTTCTATCGCCTTCAGCTCCATCGCACTAGCTACAGTAAAGCCACACTATGGTCTTATTTGCCTGTGCGCTTTTGCATTATCCTATCTAGGGTATTGGGGCCTATTACAGCTTCCTGGCTCCACATTTTTCGCTTTTTCAGCGGCAATTTTTTCGTGGCTAAGCCGTTTTGTCATCAGCATGTCCATCGGCGCATTCGGCTTGCTCACTCTCACACCATCCACGTTGACCTCAGCACTGCGGGACCTGCGTTTACCAGGCTGGGTCACCATTCCACCGGCGGTATTCCTGCGCGTTTTGCCGATCATCGTGGCAGAAGCCAAAGCCATCCGCGATGCCATGGTCCTTCGGGGTCTCCAGCCTGGAGTAAAAAGCTGGATCACACAGCCCACACAATCGTCCGCGATGCTGGTCATCCCCTTATTAGGTGCCGTCGTCCGCGCTGGTGATGAGCTCGCTGCCTCTGCTCTTGTCCGGGGATTGGGAGGACCCGCACGCCCAACCACCACCGCCGATCTTTCCTTCAAGCTTGTCGATGCAACTGCACTAGCTGGGTTGGGCCTCGTTGTTGCCTCTGTCTGGCTTCCCACGGAGGTCCACTTATGAACGAACGCAGTATCGCAACCAGTGTAGACGCCCACAACGTTTCTTTTACATATCCATTGGGAGCTCGACCAGGCATTCAAGGCGTATCTGATGTGTCTTTTTCTGTCTCTCCAGGACAGTGTCTACTGATTACCGGTGATTCCGGATCGGGAAAGTCCACGGTACTCAAGTTGATCAACGGACTCATCCCCCATTTCAATCCAGGAGAGCTACTAGGCACCATCACTATTATAAAGGATGACCAGGCTTTTACCCCTGCGGAAGAACCGCTGTCCCGAGCCATCGAGTTCAGCGCCTCAGTATTCCAGAATCCAAGGACACAATTTTTCACTGAAAGCGTCAATGCAGAATTGGCCTTCGGGCTAGAAAACCTTGGTGTAGATCCCAAAGAAATTGAGTCGAGGATTCAATCAGCGGTCGAGCTACTAGGCATTAACGATCTTCGGGGCCGGCGATTCAAAGAATTATCCGGTGGACAGTTACAAACCGTGGCATGCGCATGCGCGCTTGTGTCCCCGGGCAGTCTCGTGCTTCTCGATGAACCCACGTCCAATCTCTCCATGGAAAGCATCGATATTCTTGCACGCGTGCTACACCGCTTGAAGGAATTAGGCACAACGATCATTATCGCTGATCACCGCCTCTTTTTCTTAAAAGATATCGCTGACCAAGTTATTTACTTGACTCAGGGAAAAATAACGCGGAGTTTCCACGCTCAGGAGTTTTATGCCTTAGACGAACCCGAACGCAAACAATTGGGGCTACGCAGCTTACACCACGTTCCCCTGCCCGCGAGCGTGCCGGTACCACCCACGCTCGAAAACGCCGATCCCCAGCGGAGCGGACTCGAGCTAAGCAACATCTGTTTTTCTTATGGCACACATGAGGTGTTAAACATTGACCACGCATTTTTCCCCAGCGGCGAAGTCACCGCCTTAATCGGGCCCAACGGCGCTGGAAAAACCACTCTCGCTAGGATCATTTGTGGTCTTGCTTCTCCCAAACGCGGCGGTAGTCTCCGTTTGAACAGCAAACGAGTAGGAGCGGCTGCCCGCAGACGTGCCGCGTACATGGTGATGCAAGATGTTGGCCGCCAATTATTCGCAGCCACCACCGAAGAAGAAGTCACGCTCGGACTGGCAAAGAAGAAGCGGGACCACATCGATGTCAATGAGATTCTCCATCGCCTCGATCTGGCAGGAATGGCTCAACGGCATCCGCAGTCTCTGTCCGGTGGGCAACGGCAACGCTTAGCCATAGCTTCAGCCCAAGCCGAGCAAGCAGCGATCTACATCTTCGATGAACCTACCTCTGGCGTGGGCTGGCGCCAACTGCAATCCATCTCTGCGCTACTTCGATCTCTTGCAGCAAGCGGAGCAGTGGTCATCGTCATCACCCATGACCACGAATTCATCCAAGAATCAGTCACCAGAATCATCGATATGACTGACATCAACAAGAATTGAGAAAGAAATGTCTGAGGTAAAACAAAGTTCCACAGAATCAAGCGGAACCCACGCACCAGAATCACACGGTGCGTCACCGGAAGAAGAGGCTCGCGCAAAACTAAAAGCCGGCCAGGTCGCTCTAAAAAAGCTACTGGCCCCAGTGCAAACAACCATCTACTTCGCACAGTTTCTCGCGCTTGTATCCTCGGTACTCGCCGTAGCACCCTACGTCGCGTTGGTGGCACTGGGAAATGCTCTAATCGACGGCAATACTGATGACGTCGCGTCCATTGTGAAATGGCTACTTGCTGCATTTTTGGGCCAGCTATTCTTCTATTTCCTTGCTCTTGCGATCACCCACTTCGCTGATGCGAAGCTGGTGGGGATTAACCGGCGCCGAATTATTACCGCTATTGCGAAAGCACCACTCTCGTGGTTTAGCCAGACTAATTCCGGCAAAGTTCGCAAAGCCGTCGAGGACGATACGTTAACTCTGCACACCCTGACAGCCCATGCTCCTGTAGAGCAGGTTGCCGCGATTTTTACGCCCCTCGCGCTTCTGGTTTATGCCTTTATCTTGGATTGGCGCCTTGGTCTACTTTCTATTGCCACTGTGCCCATTTTCCTAGCAATCCAAGCGTATTCAATGAAGGATATGGGCACAAAAACTGCGGAAATGGATAATTATCTGGGTGAGGTCTCTGCGACTGCGGTGGAGTTCTCCGAAGGTATTTCCGTCGTCAAGGCTTTCGGCACCGTTGGCAAAGCCCACGCTCGATATCGCGAAGCTGCCCAAAAATTCGCGGAATTCTATTACGAGTGGGTACGTCCGCTTCTGCGTGTTTCCGCAATCTCAGAGTCTGTGGTGGCGGTTCCTGTCCTCATTCTTATCAATGTAGGAGTCGGTTCCCTGCTGATAGCTGGTGGCTATGTCACGGTCGCTGAAGTCATCGCAACAACGTTGATTGCGCTGGTGATCCCGGGCACGATTCAAACCGTCGGCCGAATGTTGTGGTCTTACCAGCTCGCTGGCAATGCGGCGTTGCGCCTTGATGAAGTCATGACAATTTCCCACGTGAAAGAAGGCTCAATGAGCCTCGATGCCAGTAGTCAAGACATGGAGGTGGAGTTCCATGAGGTCAGCTTTAGCTACGCCCCAGACGCACCAGTCCTCCAAGGCTTTTCTGCGCAACTAAACGCAGGCACTGTCACGGCATTGATTGGCCCCTCCGGGTCTGGCAAATCCACAGCAGCAACGATGCTGGCGCGTTTCCAGGATCCAGATTCGGGCACAATCACTATCAACAACGTGGATATCCGTGATCTCACTTTCGACAGTTTGTACCGCACTGTGGCTTTCGTCTTACAAGATCCTCACTTACTGCGCATGAGTATTCGGGAAAACATTCGCCTTGCACGCCCAGAAGCTCGCGATGAAGAGATCTGGCAAGCAGCAGAGGCCGCGCACATAGCTGCTGATATTCGCGCTTTACCGGCTGGGCTCGACACCGTTGTTGGTGAGGACATCTCTTTATCCGGTGGACAACAGCAACGTATTTCTATTGCACGGGCAATTATTACCAATGCCCCAATCTTGATCCTAGATGAAGCTACTGCGGCAACTGATCCTGACTGCGAAGCAGAAATTCAAGCAGCTCTAGCCACACTCGTCAGAGGCAAGACCGTCTTGGTCATCGCCCACAAGCCGGAGTCCATCCAAGGCGTAGACCAAATAATCTGCCTCGAGCCTATGAAGGATAATTCTCATGTCTAATGCCACTACGCCTGCTAGTTCGCGTCTTCTTGATCCGCTACTCACTCGCAGTGTCAAAAAGCTGCAAAGTCCTGTAGGCCATAAGCTCAATAAAAGGCATGCTTGTCTATCGCTTATCGTTGGCGTGCTTGACGGCCTCGCTGTTCTCACGCTCGTGCCACTTACAAAGGCACTCGATGGGGATACGACGATCGCACCATGGATGTGGATTCTTTTGGCAATTGCGCTCGTAGCTTTTGCGCTACGATTTTTCGCAACCATGGCCTCTTACCACACGGCCTTGGATTTCATCCGAACCGCGCACACGACTGTGGGTGATAAATTAGCAACGCTACCGCTCGGCTGGTTCGTACCGGCTAATACCGGCGGCCTATCTCGCCTCGTCTCAGATCGCTTTATGGTGGCGGCCGAGACCATTGCGCATACTCAAGGAACGATATACCGCGATAGCGCGGCACTTGTCACCTTGTTAGTAGGAGCGTGTTTCTGGAACCCGAAGCTGGGCTTGGTCCTTCTTATCATCGCACCATTGGCGCTCGTGGTGATGCAGTTGGCTGCATGGATTCGTAAGAAAGCATCGAACCGCGCACTCGGGCCGAGTAAAGAGCTCTCCCAGCGCATCGTAGAATTTGCTAACCGTCAACCAGCCCTGCGCGCGGCAGGACAATCACAAGTTTTTGCGCCACTAGAGCAAGCGCTAGAAATCGACCATAAAGCACGAATACGCGAGCTATGGGTATCCACATTAGCTTTGCTACTCAACGGCATAGTAGTGCAGATCTTCATCGTGGCTCTCATTATGGTCTCCGCGGATCTTGCCGTTGAAGGCGCCCTATCGCCACTAGAAACAATTGCGATCATCGGAATCAGCTTGAGGTTTACCCGCACGCTTGAGCAGCTGGGTTCTTCTTTCGTCGGTTTAGACGCAGGTCGTATCGCGCTCACAGAAACTGAGCTCATCACCGATGCCCCTTCCCTGCCAGAACCCACTACTCCGCGCCCAGGCGATGGTTCGGGAAGTGTAGAGCTGCGTAATGTCACGTTTGGATACGGCGATAAACCAGTATTGGTAGATATCGCTTTCCGTGCTCGACCAGGCACCGTTACCGCCATTGTCGGTCCTTCTGGCTCCGGAAAGACCACAATTGCGCGCCTTATTTCGCGATTCTGGGATGTAGATTCCGGGGCGGTGATGGTTGACGGCGTAGATATCCGCGAGCTTGGAACCGAACAGTTAATGTCCAGACTGTCCATGGTCTTTCAGGATGTCTACCTCTTCGACGACTCGTTAATCGCTAATATCCGCGTTGGTCGTCCCGACGCCTCCGATGAGGAAGTCTTCCGCGCAGCTGATCTTTCAGGCGTGACTTCTATTGCCAACCGCCTAGGGTGGCATACTCCTGTTGGTGAAGGCGGGCGGCTTCTATCCGGTGGTGAACGCCAGCGCGTATCTGTAGCTCGCGCGCTTCTCAAGCAAGCGCCGATTGTACTCTTTGATGAGGCTACTTCCGCGCTCGATGCAGAAAATGAGGCAAACATCCTTGCTGCGATGGACGAGCTACGGGAGCAATCTACTTTTATTGTCATCGCCCATAAGCTGGATACAATCAAATCTGCTGATCAAATCGTAGTCTTGGATGAACACGGGCAAGTCAGCCAGCTGGGCACGCATTCTGAGCTTTCCGTTGTCCCCGGTATCTACCGTCACTTCTGGCAGCAACGCAAAGCAGCACGCGGGTGGAAAATCAGTTCGGGACGCGATTAACGCGGGAACCGAGATCGGCGTTGTTTGCGGGGGCACCCTTCTCCCCCGCAGCACGGCGAACCCTAAGTGCACCAACAAAGCCCAGAGCGAGGAATGCGGTGGCGGCGACGAGCGACCACTGCGCGGCGTTGGCCATGCCTTCGCTTAAGGCCCGCACCGCTGCCCCAGGAGCACGGTGCTTTGCGTTGCGGAGGCTTGCCCGGAGTCATCGACGGGAATATCCCGCAGCACCGTGCCTGTCAGCTGCGCGGAGGCGAACCAGAGGCCCAAACCCAGGAAGGCACTCAAACCACCCGGTCCTAAAAACTAGCCCGGCCCAGATGCTGGTTAATTTCGATCCTGTATAAAATCACCGATTCTCCGTGCGATGGATTCGAGCGTCCCATTTCCAGACGGCGAAATGTTCTCCATTCGTCCTTTGCCTTCGCTAGGTGAGGCTAAATCTAACCTAACGGTATCAGCTGCGAAAACCCGTTGATTGATGAGGCCTACTGCTTTTTAATTGCATGTTCGATCGCCAATTCAATTCGAGTCCAATTTATGAGTTTTATCGCTTGAGGCTGCACCCATTCTTCGACGCAGGCTGGGAATTCCGGCGTGGTGCAGCGACGGTCTGTTAATAGACCATCTTTGGCTTCGTGTAGTAGGTGCTTTACGGTATTATGCGCTTGCTTGAGTAACTCTAGCTTTTTAGCAGCATCAGGTAGCTCAGTGGCAAAGAGCTGTTCTTTCAAATCCGGAGGCCAAAGTGACTGGGAGTTGTTCTCGAAATCATCGAAGTATGTAAATGGATCGAATCCGATCCATTGTGAAACCTCATCAATGAATGAAGTGATTGCCACCTGAATCGGAATTAGAACCCCTTTAAGTGCTTCATTCGTGAGTTTTTAATAAGTCTTTGGGGTGGGGGATTTCGCTAGTTCGTTGAGTGCGGTGGGGCACTGGACATCAAGGTGCTGGTAGCACCTTCAAGCGAGGATCCGTCTCGTGTGATGACGTCTGGATATGTGGGGTAATTGCCATGGAACAACCACTTCTGGATGTTCCCTTCGGAACTGTTCCGATCGGCTCCGGACGGTAGTGGGCGCTTTTCCATTCCCAAGGATTCCCACGGTGTGACGATTGCCTGAATTGGTACTTGGTAGGCAACGGACAGCTGAACGAGTTCCTCAATGGTGATTGCTCTATCGTCGTTCTCGATTTTTTCGAGGATGCTGACAGCGAGTCGAGAGGTCCGAGCCGTGCAATGGCTCAATCTTGGGGCAGACCTCGAATTTCTCGAAGACGTCGAAGCTTGATGCGGACGACAAAGGAGCTCAAAACCTGGGAGTCGTGACGGCCGGTTCGTTGTGCACGATCTGCGGCATAGTGCGGCTTGTAACTGGCTCGGAAGGGAAGTGCCGGTAAATACCGTACGATATTGGCCTGGACATGCAAATCTTGAAACTACGGCGATTCACGCCACTTATTCGGGGATGGGAATCGACCTGGCAGCATATGAACGGATGAATAGGTGACAAACGGGTGACAGGATGCGCATAGAAAAACAGGCTGGCAATCCACACTTCTGAAAAGTGCAAATCACCAACCTGTTCTAAATGGTCGGGGTAGCGGGATTTGAACCCACGGCCTCTTCGTCCCGAACGAAGCGCGCTACCAAGCTGCGCCATACCCCGAGGCCACAGACACAAGCTAGAGCATAGCTCCAGCGCTGTGCTTGCGAGGACTTACTTTAGCCCGACGCCGAGCAAGAATGCAAAACGCCTGCTTAACGGGCTGTGTGTGGGGGGGGGGGGCACAGGCCCTGTCGCACCCTACGAACTACGAATCCCGCTCCACAACCTCAATCAAGGTCGCGGATGGGCGGCAGAACAGGCGCACCGGGGCGTAAGGGGAAGTGCCGAGGCCATTAGAAACGTGCAGCCACGTCTTCTCGGTCCAGCGCGACAGCCCCGAGGCCCGCGAGCGGTCGATACCGCAGTTGGTCACAATGGCCTTCCCTCCGGGCAGGCAGACCTGACCACCGTGGGTATGGCCGGAAAGCACCAGGTCGTAGCAGTCTTCCGCAAAAGCATCCAACACGTGGGGCTCCGGCGAGTGCGACAGGCCGATAGCGATGTCGGCATCCGCATTCGGGGCACCGGCAATCTGCGAATAGTCCTCCAACTCGTGATGAGGGTCATCCACACCGGACAGCGCCACCTTCACGCCACCCGCCACAAACTCCAGCCGGGCATGGGTGGCATCCTGCCAGCCGTGCTCGATAAACGCAGCGCGCATGCCGCGCCACGGCAGTTCGACGCGTGAGGGCTTGCGCTTCTTGCCTGTCAGGTACTTCAGCGGATTGACAGGCCGTGGCGCGAAGTAGTCATTCGTACCGAACACGAAGGCACCCGGACGGTTCAGTAGGGGGCCGAGCGCTGCGAGGACACTGGGGACGGCCTTGTCGCTGCCCAGGTTGTCGCCGGTATTAATCACCAGGTCAGGGTTCAGAGCATCGAGGCTGGCAACCCACTTCTGCTTCAACTTCTGGTCGGGGAGCATGTGGAAGTCGGAGACATGCAGAATCCGGAAAGGCTCACCCTCGCGCTTTCCCACCCGGGCGAGCGTGCCGGGTGCCAGCACGGGAACTTGCACACGGTGGAGTTTAAATGCACGCAATTCGATTTGGTTCGCGTAGAGGAACGTCGTCAAGCCAAGCGTGGCGAGAGCTGCGGCAGACCGCAGAATTTGGTTGGAAAAAGCGCGCGATGTCATGACAGAGACACTATCAACTACAGCGGTAATCTAGGGCGTATGAGTGAACTGAAGAACACAATTGTCTCCGATATGACCGCCGCGATGAAGGCCCGCGACAAGGAAACCGTTGCGGCGCTGCGCATGCTGAAGGCCGCCATCCAGACCGAGGAGGTTTCCGGCTCCAAGCACGAGCTCACCGATGACGAGGTGCTGCGTGTGATTGAGCGGGAGGTCAAGAAGCGTCGCGAGTCCGCTGAGATGTACGCCCAGAACGGCCGTCAGGAACTTGCCGACGCCGAACTCGCCGAAGCAGAGGTTTTCGCCCGCTACCAGCCGGAACAGCTTGACGACGACGCCGTGAAGAACCTCGTCGCGGAATCTGTGGCCGAGGTTGCTGGCGATGACGCGCCGAGCATGAAGATCATGGGCCAGGTTATGAAGGTGGCTAAGGAAAAGGCCGCTGGCCAGGTCGATGGCAAGCGGCTTTCCGAGGCCGTTAAGGCTGCCCTGCAGGGCTAGCGCGACCTTTCGCCGTTTTCCCTTTTCGGCGATAAGCGTTGGAGCTGCCTTCTAGGGCGAACTAGAACGGCAGCAGCGGAATCAGATCCCGCAAGCTCGGCGCTGGCGGAGTATTCGGACGAGGGAACTGCGGTAGCGGATCCGGCCGGTTCGTCGTCGAGTCCGGCCGCGGCGACGGTGCTGGCGGCGGGGTCGGACGGCGGGTGCCATCGGCCACGCGGATCGTGACGGTGCCACCCTTGAGTAGCAGCGGCGGCTGATCCAGCCCGACCACGATTCCTCGCGACTCGCCGGTGAGGGAGACTGTGCGTTCCTCTACCTTGTAGCCGGCCTTCTTAAGGGTCTCCCGGGCCTCGGCCTTCTGCATGCCCACCACATTCGGCATTTGGGTGATAGAGGTACCCAGTCCGTAGTCCGAATCCAGTGGTGGGAGGTTCTTTCCGCCATAGTCCTCGATGACCGGGCCGACTGCGCCGAACCATGTCCGCGCGGGCTCGCGACCACCAAAGAGGTTGCCGTTCGGGCACTGGCGCAGCGGCGACGTGCACAGCTCCGTGACAGTCGGGGTGTCGTTGTAGGCGTACACCGATCCGGCCAGGCCGCCGGTGAAGCCCAGGAATGCCGCGGACTGGTTCGACTCGGTGGTACCGGTCTTAGCCGCGACTGGACCTTCCCAATTCAGCTCTTTCGCGGCATCCTTCGCGGTGCCATCGGTGGCGTCATTGCTGAGCGCATTAGCAATCGCGTGCGCGACACCCGGCTCCACTGCCTGTTCGCACGGTGGCACATTCAGCTTGACCGCATTGCCCTTGGAGTCCGTGATCGACTCAATTGGAGAGGGCTCGCACCAGCGGCCATTGCTGGCCAGGGTGGCAGCGACATTGGACAGCTCAAGGTTATTCACCGGCGTCGGACCCAGCACGAACGAGCCGAGCTTATGCTCCGAGACATAGTCCGCCACCGAGGACTCGCCATCAAAACTGCCCGGCTCCGTGTATGAGCGCATGCCCAGGCGTACCGCCATGTCCATCACGCCATCGACGCCGACCAGCTCCGAAATCTGAATAAAAGGAGTATTCGGCGACCGTGCGAGCGTCTCACGTAGCGACATCGACGGCGGGAAACTACCTACGTTCTCCACGCAGTACAGGCCCGGCGGGCAGCCCTCTGCGCCACCGGTGCCCAGCCCGGAGGCCTCATAACGACGCGGCACCGGGAAGTTGGTGTCAATACCCAGCCCCTTTTCCACCGCCGACGTCGCCGCGAAAATCTTAAAAATCGAGCCCGCGCCATTGCCCACCGGCGTAAATGGCTGCGGCTGCACGGTCTGCATTTGTTCCGCATCGAGGCCGTATACGCGTGACGACGCCATCGCGAGCAACTTCCTGGAGTCATCCCCAGGCTCAAGCAAACTCATAACCTCGGCTGCGCCATCCGCAGTCGGTGAGGCCTGCTGACGCAGAGACTCCTGCACGCTGTCCTGCACACGCGGGTCCAGTGTGGTCTTCACATGGAAGCCACCGCGCTTGAGCTTCTCGGTCTCAATACCGTGGTTCTCCAAGTAGGAGACCACATAGTCACAGAAGAAACCGCGATCGCCCGCCGCGATACAGCCCTGCGGCAGGCGCTGAGGCTCTGGGAGGATGCCGAGATCAGCTGCCTTGGCGTCCTGAGCCTCCTGCGGGCCGATTGCCCCCGTGGATTCCATAGCCGCAAGCACGTCGTTACGCCGTGCATGCGCACCTTCCGGATTCGTATACGGATCGAGCCCGGAGGACTGCTGAACCATGCCCGCGAGCAGAGCGGCCTGCGGGACATTCAGATCCGACGCGGGAATGCCGAAGTATGTCTGAGCTGCAGCTTCCACGCCGAAAGCGCCATTGCCGAAGGGGACCAAGTTCAGGTACTTAGTCAGAATCTCGTCTTTCGTCAGCTCATCTTCCAGGTCCAACGCGATGCGAATCTCGCGGATCTTGCGACCATAATCCGTGGCAGTAGCAGCGCGGCGCTCCGACTCCGACTCTGCGTCCACCAGCAGCGTGTGGTTCTTAATCAACTGCTGCTCAATTGTGGAGGCGCCTTCCTGCACCGACTGGGACATGAAGTTCTTTACCGCCGCACGAGCAGTGCCCTTCCAGTCCACACCAGAGTGCTCATAAAAGCGCCTATCTTCCACGCTGACCAGCGCGTCCTTCATAGCGGGCGAGATGCGTTCCGACGGCACATTAAACCGCCGCTGATCATAGAGCCACGCAATTGGCTGATCATTCCGATCCGTAATAGTGGTGACCCCTGGTGCGTCCTTAGAAATCACCGACCGCGACGCCGACGCGAATTCATCAGCCGTGCGCGCGACGAGGTAGGCCGAGCCGCCCACAAGAGGAAAGAGGGCGCTGGCCACAATCAACGCAGCCAACACAGTGGCAACGGAGAGCTTGAACAGCGTCGAACCTTTATTCACAGCAATCACACTACAAGGTAGGGCGGATTGAGCCGAAGTGAGTTTTCGAAAATCCGCCTAGAGGCATGCCCGGCGAGCCCAGAAAAACGCCTGGCGAGCGGGGGCGGAGTGCTACGAGCGCCCTTACAATACCGGGCAACTCGTCGTGTGGTGGTTTCCGGAAAAAGATTTTCATAGTGACGCAAATCACCCCCGTGCTTTTGTTGGAAAAAGTTGCCCCACCTGCATTGTTGTATTTAGAGCTGCGCCACGTCCACCCTCCCAGTGTGACCCAATCGTCATTATTTGGGTGGTGTGAATAGACTTACAACAAAATTTCAGCACTATTTAGTTGAAACTATTTCGAAATAACGAAAATCGCAGGCACGAGGAGGCTACAATGACCGCCACGATTCCCGATCGCAACCGCACTGCTACTACGCCAGACTACGAGCTCGGTGTAGAGAGCTTCCGCGATCGTCAGGAGTGGGTCCCGCGCGCTAAGTGCCGCGATATTGACCCGGATAAGTTGTTCGTTCGCGGCGCCGCACAGCGCGAAGCCGCAGTTATCTGCCGCCACTGCCCAGTGGTTCTGCAGTGCCGTGCCGACGCTCTGGATAACCGCGTCGAGTTCGGCGTCTGGGGTGGCCTGACCGAGCGTCAGCGCCGCGCAATGCTGCGCGAGCACCCGGAAATTACTTCGTGGGCCGACTTCTACGCTGAGCAGTACGCAGCTCAGCGCAAGGCAAAGCTGGCTAAGTAAAAACCGAACTTAGACCGAAGTAAAACTAAACCCCCAGCGCGCGAGGCTGGGGGACAGATAAAGTAGCTTCCATGACTACTAAATGGGAATACTTCACCGCACCGCTGCTCATTCACAACACCAAGGCCATCCTGGACAACTTTGGTGAGGACGGCTGGGAACTTGTCACTGTTCTCCCGGGCCCGACCGGCGAAAACCACGTCGGTTACTTCAAGCGCCCGAAGGCTGACTAATTACCTCGGTGTCTAGCACCTAACTAACAACGGCGGTTGTGCTTTCGATTGGCAGCTGACTCACTGTTGGCTGCCATCTTGCTTTGTCCGGCTTTATTCGCCCGGCCCCCAGCCGCCATGGAAAGGCTTAACTTAAATGAGCAACTCTGAATCTCGCACTCCTTCCCAGGCCCTCGAAGCCCTGGGGCTTACCCTGCCTGCAGTTGCCGCGCCAGTGGCGGCCTACGTACCCGCAACGCGCACGGGCAACCTCGTTTTCACCTCCGGTCAGCTCCCATTCGTTAACGGCGAGCTCACCCACGTCGGCCACGTCGGCGCAGAAGTCACTGCTGAGGAGGCCAAGGAGGCAGCCCGCACCTGCGCTCTTAACGCTTTGGCCGCAGTCGATGCTGAGGTTGGCCTCGACAATGTCACCCGCATCGTGAAGGTCGTCGGCTTCGTCAACTCCGCCGCCGGATTCACTGGTCAGCCGGGCGTTATCAATGGAGCCTCGGAACTCTTCGGCGACGTCTTTGGCGAACGCGGCCAGCACGCTCGCTCGGCAGTGGGTGTGAATCAGCTTCCGCTGGACGCTCCCGTGGAAGTCGAGATCATCGTTGAAGTAGCCCAGTAGCTGCTGTGTTTGCTGCCGTGAACAGCGGGAATGTTGCGTTCTCCGGGGCGTCGTAAAGCGTGCTTACACCCAAATGAGCCGAATTGGACGACGTGGCGCGCTCCCCGGATTGCGCAACCACGTAGGATAGAGGACATGGAGCATCCTGCGTATAGCCAACTGCGTCAGATTTCTCAGTCTGTGGGCGTCGTTCTGTGCCCGAACCCCAGCTACTCTTCGCTGGAGGGTACGAACTCCTACGTTATTAAGGCTGAGGGGGATAGCCGCAGCATTGTCATCGATCCGGGTCCGGAGGACGAGGGACACCTGAACGTCCTGCAGCGTTATGCCGGCGACGTTGCGTTGATTCTGCTGACGCACCGTCATGGCGACCATGCTGATGGCGCCGCACGTTTCCGCCAGCTCACCGGCGCGCCGATTCGTGAGCTGGAGTCTCAGTACTGCGCGGGAGGTCAGGATCCGCTTGTCGACGGCGAACGTATCGTCCTCGACGGAGTGACTCCGCAGATTGAGGTCGTGGCAACCCCTGGTCACACCGCTGATTCCGTCTGCTTCTTCATCCACGCTGGTGATGGCGAGGACGATGTTGAAGGCATCGTTACCGGTGACACGATCGCTGGCCGCCACACCACTATGATCTCGGAGACCGACGGCGACCTGGGTAAGTACATGGAAACCCTGAAAATGCTGGATTCGCGCGGCAAGGGTGTTCGTCTGCTGCCTGGTCATGGTGCTGACCTGCCGGACATCACTGTGATGACGCAGAAGTACATTGAGCGTCGTAAGCTGCGCCTTCAGCAGGTGAAGGATGCCGTTGCCAAGCTGGGCGACGAAGCTACGGTCGACCAGATTGTGGATGAGATTTACACCGATGTCGATCCGGTGCTGCGTCATGCTGCTGAGCAGTCGACTCGTGTGACCCTGCGCTACCTGCGCGATCACGGGGAGTAGTTGCTGGGCTTCGGCTTGGGTTTTGGCTTTGGCTTCGGCTTGGGCCAGTTGCTGGGCTGGTCTGGGCTGGGCTTAATTGAGGCTAGGCTGAAGCCGAGCTTGAGTGAAGCTGAGCTTGACTCACCGCATGAAAAGAGCGTGTGACCTGCAATTTTGCGGGTTGCGCGCTTTTTGTTTGGGGTAGTGCTGGTTGGGGTGGGCTAGTGCCGGTTGGGTGGGTTGGCCTCGTCGGGGCCAGCTCAATCACTTATCGATGAGGTATCCACTTGTCGATGAGCTATAGCGCGCGCACAAGTGAACAGCGCATCGATAAGTGATTGATGCAAGGAGAAATCGGTGAATGGTGCATCGATAGGTGCCGGGAAAGCATCGATAAGTGGCAGAAAAGCATCGATAAGTGCGCCAAACTTGGCCGGCATGCCAGGTCAGCATGGCAGGCCGGCATACCAGGTCAGCATGCCAGGCCAGCGGGGGAAGACAACAAAAATCCCGCGAGCCTCATGCGTTTCATGTGCTCCTACGGGAACCGAGGATCCAAAAGCAGAGGCTGCGGGATGTGAGTCGTTTGGGCAGCGCCACAAGCGCAACAAGCTAACGTGCGCCACAAGCTAACGTGCGCAACAAGCTAACGTGCGCGTCGAGCCAAACGCTCCGTATCGGAGATGAGCACGGACTTGCCCTCAAGGCGAATCCAGCCGCGGTGGGCGAACTCTGCCAGAGCCTTGTTCACGGTTTCCCGGGAGGCGCCGACGAGCTGTGCGATTTCCTCCTGAGTCAGGTCGTGGTTCACGCGGAGAGCAGAACCTTCCTGAACACCGAAGCGATTGGCCAGCTGAAGCAGGGACTTAGCAACGCGACCAGGGACGTCGGTGAAAATGAGGTCAGCCAGTGAATTGTTGGTGCGGCGCAGACGGCGGGCCAGCATGCGCAGCAGCTGAGCTGGAACATCAGGGTGCGAACCAACCCATTCCTGCAGCTGATCGGCACTCATGGACGCGGCGGAAACTTCGGTGACGCAGACCGCCGAAGAGGTGCGCGGGCCCGGGTCGAAGATGGAGAGCTCGCCGAACATGTCGGACGGGCCCATGATGGTCAACAGGTTTTCACGACCGTCGGCTGAGCGACGAGCCAGCTTCACCTTGCCATCAATAATGATGTAGAGCCGATCGCCCGGCTCACCCTCATTGAAGATGGTGGTTCCACGCGGGAAGCGAACCGTCTCGAGCTCGCCGAGCAAGGCCTGCACAGCCTCCTGGTCGACTCCCTGAAATACACCGGCCCGGGAGAGAATCTCCTTGACGTCATCCACGGTAAAATTCTCCTGTCTTTGGCCACTAACCACCGTAAATACAGGCCAGCAGCCGCCAAATTAGCACTCGACTACAGATTGCAGTGGCCAAACAGGAAGAGAAACTACCCCGTCCCACTAGTCCCACTACTTTCGGTCTTTCCCGGTAACGCCGCTGCCAGCTTTCAAGGCAGGTTCATCCCTGGGCGAATTTCACGACAAATCGCCTCTACAGATGCATCCCAAAACTACGCCGTCACCAAGATGTGATAAGCACCACTGTAGCAAAAGAGCCACTGCGCCTGTGGGGAATTCTGGTGAAAAGCCGCTGAACTGTGTATTTATAACTAATAATTCGCTAACGGTGTTCCAAGATGTGGTGGGGCATGACTTCTTTGGTTTTTGACCGAATATGCCCGAGCTGCTACCGGTTCCATCCGCATCCCGGACGAATCGAAGGATTCGGCCCGCGAAAGGTGCGCACGCGAATTGCAATCCGGGGTAGCCGATACACTACGACCATGGATACGACCGGCAAGGCATCGTCGATAAGCAAGCACCAGATAAGCAAGCACCAGGCGACGAGCAAACCCCAGCCCACGCACCCGCAGGGATCCCTGACGTCGAAGAAGCGTCGGGCGGTGGGGGCGCATCCGGCGGCGCGGGGGAAGGAGACGCGCCTGGGTATGGTGCGGCGCGCGCGGCGGATTAACCGCACGCTGGCGGTGGCGTACCCGAATGCGCACTGTGAACTGGACTTTCGTAATCCGTATGAGCTTGCGGTGGCGACGATTCTGTCGGCGCAGTGTACGGACGTGCGGGTGAATATGACCACGCCGGCGCTGTTCGCTAGGTACCCCAGCCCAGCCGATTTGGCGGTTGCGAACCAGGAAGAGGTCGAGGAGCTCGTTCGGCCGACGGGTTTCTACAGGAATAAGGCTGCGAACATCATCGGTTTTGCGCAGGGGGTGATGGAGCAGCACGGCGGCGAGGTGCCGGGCACGTTGGAGGAGCTTGTGAAGCTGCCGGGCGTGGGGCGAAAGACGGCAAACGTGGTGCTGGGGAATGCTTTTGGGGTGCCGGGTTTGACGGTCGATACGCATTTTGGGCGTCTGGTGCGGCGCATGGGCCTCACAGAGCAGGAAGATCCGGTGCGCGTTGAGCACGAGATGATGGACGTGCTACCGCGCGCGGAGTGGACGTGGTTTTCGCACCGGCTGATTTTCCACGGTCGCCGGGTGTGCCATTCGCGCCGGGCGGCGTGCGGGGCGTGCTTCTTGGCGGCGGATTGCCCGTCGTATGGCGTCGAGGGTCCGGCGGAGCCGGAGACTGCGGAGAAGTTGATTAAGTCAGACGACAGGGAATGGCTTCTCTACCTGGCCGGTCTTAATGACGGCTACAGTGGGGAGGAACTTTCCGCGCTTGACGACGGGGATAGCGCGCGCAACACCACAGCGACACAGGACTAGTCGAGGAGCACTTTTCGTGAATGAGCAGGGCGGTCATAGTCACAATGGTGGCCACTATGAGGATCGGCAGGTGGACGTTAACCGTTCGGCATCGCTGATTACGCTGCTCATCGCGGGAGTTAGCATTGTGGGTCTGGTGATTTTCGCGATTGTGAATACCACTGATGGCAATGACGAGGCCGACGGTGGTGGGACCGGATCTGGTGTGAGTGTCGGTGCGGATGGCGCTGGCAATGGTGATGGCGCTGGCAGTGATGGTGAAGTGGATGGTGCACCGGCAGCGCCAGCGATGTCAAAGGATGAGATCGCGGCGGTAGCGGGTAGTGGCTCACTGACCGGTGTGCGCTTGCCGCTGTTGGCGGAGTCGGGAGACTCAGCAGGCCAGGACAACGAGGCTGGGCAAGTGGAACTGGTGGACATGGGGCAGGTCGTCGCGGGCAAGCCGACGGTGCTTAATGTCTGGGCGTGGAACTGTGCGCCGTGTCGCCAAGAGCTACCGCTTATCGAGCAATGGGCCAAGGACAACCCAGATGTGCAGGTGGCGACGGTGCATGCGGCTCGCGAGGCGGGGCGTGGCCAAGCCTTCCTGCAGGAAATCGGAGTGAAGCTACCGACCTACTCGGACACGGTCGACGTGGTCGGACCAGCGTTGAATCTACCGCGAGTTGTGCCCATCACCGTGGTGTTTAAGGCAGATGGCACGGTGGCGGCCATTCATCCTGGTGAATTCACCGATGCGCAGCAGATTACTGATCTCGTGCGAGGTGCATTGAAGTGACTCAGGGACAGTCGTGGAATCGTGACGCAAGCTCGGGGCTGTATCTGCCGAAGTGGTTGACCAATAGTTTGCCGCCGCACCTGGTCAGTGCTGATCACGACGCGGCAGGTCACGCCAGCAGCGCCAGCCACGCCACAACAGGCCACTCGGAGCAGCAGGTGGCCGGTCGCTCCGCTTCGTCGTCAAGCGTGAAGCGTGCGTTTGCGAAGTTGCGGCGAGACTCCTCGACGCAGGAGAAACCGTTGCGGAATCCGGCGCGGTCGGCGGTGTTGGTGCTGATCAGCGGTGATGCGGAGGCGCACCAACGGCCGGAGGATGCCAGCGTGGTACTTACGCACAGGGCGACAACCCTGCGTAAGCATGCAGGCCAGATGGCTTTTCCGGGCGGTCGTGTCGATCCCGAGGACGTGGATGAAATCGATACCGCGCTGCGTGAAGCCGAGGAAGAAACCGGCCTGAACCGAGAGACGGTGACGCCGGTGCGGGTGCTGGACTCGATTGACATTTCGCGGACTGGCTTCGCGGTGAATCCGGTGTTGGCGTATTGGCATGCACCGCATCCGCTGCGTGTGGTCGACCCTGCAGAGACGGAATCGGTGCTCAATGTGCCAATTAGCCACCTGACGAATCCGGACAACCGCATGATGCTGGGCTATCACGGCTGGACAGGACCGGCATTTAAGGTTGGTGACTTCGTCGTTTGGGGCTTTACCGGCGGCGTGCTGTCCTACTTGCTAGACGTGGCCGGCTGGTCGGAACCGTGGGACGACACCAACGTGCAGAAACTTTTGCCGGTGCTCGCGCGTTCCGCTAATGGTGAAAAACTGTCCGTACTGAAGGGAGGCCGACGATGATGCCTGCAATCGCTGTGTTTGACGTTGCGCTGCTGGCGGTCTTCATTTTCGCGCTTATCGTCGGCTGGCAGCAGGGCGCCGTCTCGTCGATTATGGCCATTTTGGGCGTTGTCCTGGGCTTGGTCATTGGTGTGCCCTTGGCGCCGCTAGCTATGGCGCAGGTCGAGAACCAGTCGGGAAAGGTTCTTCTGGGCCTCGGCACGGTGATTCTGTTGGCGTTGATTGGTCATGCGGTGGGAACAGTGGCAGGGCAGTCGCTGCGGAATACCATTCGCTCGCCGTTGGCTGTCGGCCTGGATTCTAGCCTCGGTGCCATCGTGCAGTCCGTGACGGCGCTGGTAGTGACATGGATGATCGCCGTACCCCTGGCCACCGCCGTGCCTGGGCAGTTTGCCGACTGGGTGCGTGAGTCCAAGGGCATGAACCTCATTGACCAGGTCGCGCCCGACGAATGGAGCGACGGCTTCAGTGGCATCCTCCGTCAGCTCCGCGATGATGGAATGCCCGCCATCGCTCCGCCATTCGGCTACAAGCAGAACGTCCCCGATGAACCCGCCGACCCCAACGTGATTTCGCAGGGTGTCGTCGACAGTATTCGACCGTCCATCGTCCGCGTCTTGGGCGAGGCCCCGCAGTGCGAACGCTTGCTGCAGGGCACGGGCTTTGTCATCGCGCCGGATCTGATTCTGACCAACGCGCACGTGGTTGCCGGTGCCACCACTGTTCGACTGGAAACCGTGGTCGGCATGGCTGACGCGAACGTCGTGCACTACGATCCGCTTGACGACGTCGCCCTGCTCCGAACCACCGACCTACCCCTGGAGCCCATGCAGTGGGCAGATCAGGAAGCTCGTCCGGGCGATGACGCGGTAGTGCTGGGCTTTCCCGAGTCCGGGCCCTTTAAGGCCACACCTGCGCGCGTGACGGAGAACATCATTATTCGAGGCCCGGATATTTATTCGTCGACTCGGCACGAGCGTCAGTCCTATGTTCTGAAGGCGGATGTGCGCCACGGCAACTCGGGCGGCCCACTGATTACGCCGCAGGGCCAGATCCTGGGCTTGGTCTTCGGTGCCGGTGTGAACAATGACCAGACTGGTTACGCGCTGACGCACGCCGAGGTCCAGCCACACATCGATGAGGCGATGAATAACTACGGGGCCATCGGCACGCAGCAGTGCGTGGCGGGGTAAGCGGAAAGTTGTGTGTCTGTGGACAGGTCAGCCCCAGCCGCAACCGCAGGAGAGTTCCGGCTAGCTTCAGCCGAGCCGAAGCCTAAGACCCCTCCGGCAACCAGTCCAAGTGATCCCTGATTGCCTGCACCACAGCCTGAGGTTTCTCTGCCGGCAGGAAGTGCCCACAATCCGGCACAACGCGCACGTGACTCGAGCTGAGCTCCACTAGCGCACGTGGGGTACGAGTGTCCTGCTCGCCGACGAGCAGCACCGTGTGCTCATCGCTTTTCGACGGGCCCTCCATCGCACTCAACCACTTGCGGAAAGCGGCCGGAGCCGGCCGCGTCCACCAATTCATGTGAGCCAGTGCAGGACGGAGTGCACCACTGGCCAGGCTATCGGTCATGAGTTCCGCGGTCTGTTTCCCCGCGGGGGCCTCGGCGAACCCCTCCCCGGCGGTGGACATGGACTCGCGCACGATGCGCTCAATGAGCCGCTGCTGGCGAGCCTCAGCCGCCTGCGTGCTGAACTTATTGCGACGCAACTGCGGTACCCGTGGCCGCGAGTCCCACCACGAACGGCGCAGCAGAGGAGCCAGGCTACTGCGGAAGTCCTCCGACCACGGGCTCTTCAACTGGTTCAGCCACACTTTCGGATGTGCAGCACCACAACCAATAATTCCGGAGACAAGATTGGGCTGCCGCGAAGCCAACGTCCACGCCACCCAGGTGCCGAACCCCTGACAGACCAGCAGCGCGGTCGAATGCCCCAACGAGCGAATCGATGAGGCGATGTCCTGGGCCGCCTCAAACGGATCGTAGCCTTGCGGTGTTCGGTCGGACTGACCGTAGCCACGCATAGAAATAGCCACAGCGTGCACGGGGAGGGGATCGCCCGAGTCGTCGTTAAGCAGCGGCAAAACCTCGCGCCATTCAAACCAACCGCCAGTCGAGCCGTGAATAAACAACACGAGCGGATCGGAGGGGCGGCCGCACTCGGCGATGTGTAGGCGCTGGCCGCGGACGTGAATGAGACGATGACGCCAGGGGCCAGTGAGAGAATCGCGGAGGGAGGTCATGAGGGGAAAATACCTTATCCGAAGGGCTTAAACCGGGACTGAATAAGACAAAAGGGCGAGACCAACAAAGTCCCGCCCAATTTCTTTCAAGCCTTTAGGTGTACATACCGTTCGACTGCGAAGACTTCTTCGCCGACCCCGACGGCACGACCCCCTTCAGCTCCTGCATCGACTCGATGGTCTTCTCCGGCTTGCGGATCGACTTGACCTTCTTCAGACCCAGCAGTGCTGCAACACCGGCGATGACCAGCATCAGAACGAAAACGATGAGGAACGCAGCCCAGGTTGGCAGCCAAACATCCAGCAGCCAGCCGAGGAAGAAGAAAAAGAAGAACGAGGAGTACAGCGCGACGACGCCGGCAACCGCGAAGAAGCCACCGCCAACTGCGCCCTTCTTAGCCTCGCCAGCAATTTCGGCCTTGGCCAGCTCAATCTCAGAGCGAACCAGAGCGGAAATCTGCGAAGAAGCATTAGACACGAGCTGGCCGACGCTAGCATCACCCGATGCGTTGCTATCCACATCACTCAGCGGGATAGCGGTAACACGCGGTTCGGTGCCGTCGGTAAAGAGACCCTTCGTATCGTCGTTGCTCACGTGTACTTCCTCCTACGCAGATGGTTGGAAAAGATGGTTTGAAACTTTAAAACTGCAGTTACAAACTGCCATACTACCTCTGATTGTGGGTAGGGCGCGCCATAAGGGCGAAAAAGCCAAGAACTCGTTGAAGTTTTTCTCATCTTTGACCATTTCTATATAAGTTTGTCACTTACTTAGCGGTGAAGAATTAGGGTGTGGGATATGAACAATCAGCCTGAGAACGTGCGTGGAGCCGATGGAATTGGCGCCGGTGCTGGCAATGGTGTCGGCAATGGCGCCGGTGCCGGAAAGGGGGGCCTAGCTGGCATGAGCCTGGGTGTGTCCTCCGTGTCGGCGAAGAAGCGCGCAGAGCGTGAGGCAGCGCAGGCGAAGGCATCTGAATCGGGTGCCGGTGGCGCTGACAGTGCTCCCGCCGCTGCTATTCCGCAGCTTGACCCCAAGGACCCCCTCGCGCCCCTGTGGCAGCTCGACGGCGTTGCGCACGCGGCTGATGTCGCGGCCAAGGCTATCCAGGCCGTCCACCGACACAAGGCCAACCTGCGCAAGCACAACGTCACCGGCTCCGAGTCGGTCCTGCGTGGCGCTCGGGCATCGGCGTGGCTAGAAGGCGGCGAGCCATCGCTTCCCGACGACGGCAATATCACCGACCCCGTGCTCGCAGCAGCCCTGCGGGTTGCCGACACCATTTCCCCCGAGTCGATTGGCGAGACCACTCGCGTGTGGCAGCGCGCTCCGCAGCAGGTGCTGGCCAAGTTTGCGTTGAACGCATCGCCCGCAGGTGAAACTGAAGACGGTTCCGAGGCGCGGATGAAGGCCGGCCGTCCGGTCGGTGACGACAAGCTCTCGTCCGCGATGAAGGAGCAGCGTCTGCACGTGCTCGGTGACTTCATCACTGGCCGCAGCCAAATCCATGCTGGCGTGCTCTCGGCGATTGTGCACGGTGAGCTGCTGACTCTGCGCCCCTTCGAGTACCACAACGGCATCATCGCCCGCGCCGCCTCGCGACTGACAACTGTCGCAACCGGCCTGGATCCGCGTGGCTTGGCCGTGCCCGAGGTCTACTGGACCCGCCACCGCCAGGAGTATTTCGAGGCCGCAGAGGGGTTTGCGTCGGGAAGCGCGGATGGCCTGCGTGCGTGGATTCTCCTGCACCTGGAGGGGCTGAAGGCCGGTGCCGTGGAAGCACGCGGTATCGCCGAAGCGGTGTAGGCAGGCCGGCTGCTGGATGGTGGGTTAGTCGGCCTTTGACTCGTCGTCATTTTTGCGCAGTGCCAACAACGTCGCACCCGCGCCAAGCGCCAGTGTGACGCCGGCAAGAATTGCAGCATTGCGTTTCGACGGCGCGCGAAACAGCGGGACGGGATTCCGGAATTGGCGCACAGGCCACTCACGTTCCGTCGCAATCTTGCGCAGAGCGCGATCGGGATTGACCACAACGGGATGGCCGACTGCAGACAGCATGGGCTCATCAGTGATGGAATCCGAGTATGCGAAGCATTCGGCCAGGTCGAACTGGTGCTTTTCCGCTATCCGACGCATCTGCACAGCCTTGTTTTCGCCTCGGCAGAAGAATTCCGTTTCACCCGTGAAGAGCCCATCGCGGATCTCCAGCTCGGTGGCCACCACGTTGTAGACACCGAGTGCCTGCGCAATGGGCTCAACAATCTGCCGAGCCGATGCCGAGATAATGAACACCTGATGCCCCTGTGCGCGGTGTTCACGAATGAGCTCCAATGCCTCGGCGTAGATGTACGGCGTGATGTTCTGCTCTAGGGTTTCGATGGCGACCTGGCGCAGCTCCCTGGCGCTGTGACCAGCGATAAGGGCGGAAAACTGCTCGCGGGTGGCCTCCATTTGCGCCTCATCGTGCCCCTGCGACATGTATAGGGCATGGCTGAGCGCCATTTGCAGCATGTCTGTCGGCGAAATGATGCCGCGCTCGAGGAATTGCTTGTTGAACGCATATGCCGAGCTCTTGGCAATAATGGTTTTATCCAGGTCAAAGAACGCAGCGACGCGAGAGTCAGCGGTGGCGGAGGCACCTTCCACGATGCGTGTGTCCGTAGAAGCGCGCGGCTGCGGCGTTGTTGAAGCCTTGTTCTCGCCGGTGTTCATAGACTCCGAGCTTACCCATGGATGTCGGGCTCGGGGAGAGCATTATGAGTGTTTAACTGCTGGGTGGGGAACTGGGGCGATTGGGCTGTCTCTTATACACATCTGACGCTGCCGACGAC
>ERZ1031273.72-NODE-72-length-56092-cov-7.625373_pt1 | contig 56092 bp, 49 predicted proteins | sample MGYA00516575_ERZ1031273 | MGnify/ENA primary metagenome ERZ1031273 (study PRJEB33718, sample SAMN03159816) | human skin metagenome | collected 2014-02-25 | study: EMG produced TPA metagenomics assembly of the PRJNA266117 data set (Human skin bacterial metagenome and... | reverse complement strand
AACCCTTTGCTTATCGACGACCGCCGTGCCCGCGCAGCAGAGCGACACCGCAAATCTTTGGACTAACGGATACAAAACTGGGACGGTTCCCCCAGCCCGCAAAAGACGATATCGGCGTTTAGCGTGACCGTCGACCCGCGACCTGGGCTTTTGTGGCGGCTCACCTTGTAAACGCCGATATCGGCATTTACAAGGAGCGCACTGCCTACGGTTTCTGCCACGCGGTGGTGGAAGAAACCACCTCAGCGTCAAGCCCGCGCATGATCGCGTTCGCCGCGGGGGAGTCGGCGGGGTAGGAGCAGTAGACCGTCTCCAGGTCCTCCCAGGTCTCTTTGGCGCGTGTGAGCGACGCTCGCAGCAGTGCCGAGCCGATGCCGCGGCCGCGGTGCTCGGGCAGCAGATAGATCAAACCGAGTTCGCAGACTTTCGGGTCGTCCGAAAAGTACCGGACAACCTCGCAAAGACCGACGCACTCGTCGTTGACGTATGCCAGGCCAGTGAGCTGGGAGCCGCCACGGTCCTGCAACCTGGCGCCGGCGTCCTGAATGCGGGTGAGGTCCCACTCGATGGTGTCCATGACCAGTTCGCCGCGGGGGTAGTCGCACGAGGCTGAGGTGAGCAAACGGGAGAACTGCTCCAGTTCACCGGGTGCGGCGTTTCGCCGCGCTGAGAAGCCGGGGCCCTGAACCACCGCGAACTCGGCGTCCGCGGATTCCTCGGCACCAGGCAGCCTTTCGACCGCGGAGATGGAGAACGTGCCCTGGTCCTCGCGGAACGCCGGCGTGTAGCCGTAGCTGCGCACGTGCGGCGGCTCATCGGCTTCAACAGCGTGGGTGACCCACAGTTGGCGGGTGGGGCGGGAAAGGCGGGCCGACAGGTCGTCGAGAAGCTTCAGCGCGCTTTCCCACGGAGCATCGGGGACCGGCTCGCCAGGAAGCGGCGCGAGTTCGGAGTCGAAGGTGAAGTTCGCTTCGATCACGCCGCGGTCTTCGAGCAGGGGCAGGGAGACGAACAGCCAGGCGTCGAGGGAGTCGAGGTCTTCGGCGAACAGCTCCGGGTAGCCCAGATCGGTGACCGGCCGCAGGTGCTGCGTTGAAACTAAGCCGAACAGCATGGCCTCGGACTCGGCGGAGGGCTCGAGGCGCTTCGCGATGTGGGCCGCGGACACGCCGGAGGTGGCAAGACCCGTGATGTCCTGGATGGCCAGCGTGGCGGAAAAGGCGTAGCCCCCGACCACGGCCTCGGCATCGTTGCCGTGGTCTGGTCGGGGGACGAAAAGGTGGGGGTGGAGCACTCGCGCTAACTTACTAGCCCTCGTTGACGGCCTTGGCGGCGACGTCGGCGAACTCCTGCCACTGCTTGGCCTGCTCGCGAAGGGAAGCGGCCTTGGTGGCGTCGCCCTTGGCCTCGGCGGCCTCGGCTTGTTTGGTGAAGTCGTCGGCCTTGACCTGGAACTGGTTCACCTTGTCCTGCTGCGCCGGGTCGGTCTTGCGCCAGCGGGAATCTTCTGCCTCGGATACGCGCTGCTCGATGCGGCCGATCTTGTCCTCGAACTCACGCACACGCCCGCGCGGGACAAAGCCGATCTCGTCCCACTTGTCCTGCAGCTCGCGCAGCTTCGCCTTCGCCGCGCCGAGGCCCTTTGCGGGGTCGATCAGCGAGTCGTACTCGGCAATCAGCGCGTCCTTCGCCTCGGCGTTGGCCTCGAACTCGCGGTCGCGCTCGGCGTTGACGGCGTTGCGGGCCTCGAAGAAGTGGTCCTGGGCGGCGCGGAAGCGCTCCCACAGCTTGTCGTCCACCTCGCGCGGGGCGCGGCCGGCGGCCTTCCACTCCGTCATCAGGTCGCGGTAGGCACGGGCGGTGTGGCCCCAGTCGGTGGAGTCCTTCAGCGCCTCGGCGCGCTCGACCAGCTCTTCCTTGATCTTCCTGGCCTGCGCGCGGTTGCGGTCCAGCTCGGCGAAGTGGGAGCCGCGGCGGCGGTTGAAGCTGTCGCGGGCGCGGGAGTAGCGCTTCCACAGCTCGTCGTCCGTTGCGCGGTCGATGCCGCGGATGCCGCGCCACTCCTCCAGGATCGCGCGGATGCGGTCGCCCGCGGCCTTCCACTCGGTGGAGTTCTCCGCCAGGTCCTCGGCCTCTGCAGCGAGCGCTTCCTTGCGGGCGATCGCCTGCTCGCGGCGCTGCGCCTTTTGCTCTTTCGCCTTCTCGCGCGCGGTATCGGTAGCGTCGATCGCCTTGTCCAGGCGGGCTTCCACGGCGTCGATGTCGCCGATCACGGCCGCGTCGTCAAGCGATGCCTTGAGCGCCTCGGCGGACTTGCGCAGCGCATCCGCGTCCTCCGGGTGGGCGCGCAGGCGGGTTTCAATGAGCTCCACCTCGGTGACCAGGTCGTCGTAGCGCTGGCCGTAGTGGGCCAGGCCTTCTGCGGGCGTGCCCGCTTGCCAGGAACCGATCTGGCGTTCCTCGCCGCCGCGGGTGAGGAAGACGTTGCCCTCATCGTCCACGCGACCGAACTTGGACGGGTCCGACGGCTCGCGCGCCGGCAGGGGAGCCGGGGTGACGGTCTTCGCGGCTGCTCCTGGGCGCGGGCCCGGCTTCTTCGCCATCGCAGCCGGCGACGGTGCCTTGGTGCCCGGGGTCGGAGTGGAGTTCGAATCGGTCATGGTGGACATCCTTTCCGCGGCCGTTGATGTGGCCGCACTGTGCCGCGCGTCGCGGCTGCCTTGCGCAATGCGTGCGATATTACCGGCACTTCACGCCCTGCGGGGAGCAAACGGGGCGCTGGGTAGGGTTGTGCGCGTGAGACCCAACCTCTGGATCGTGCCGGGATCGCCGGCACTCGCGCTTTCGCCTAGCGACGCCGCTTCGCAACGCCTCCTACAGGCCGTCCGCGCGCTCGCAGAAACCGCCGGTGGCAGGGCCATCGACATTGTCTGCTCGCAGGATGAGCGCTGGTACACCGCCCACACTGGGTCCTTCACCGCCTGGGGTGGGCCGGAGATCACCGTGCGCGCGGGCAACCACCTGGGCGAGCTGGTCGCACGGTTCGCACTGGGGGACCCGGAGGTACGCGAGGTCCGCGGGGAGATCGGCACCCCCGACCCGGACGTGGTGACCGTGGTGGTGCTAGACGGCCCGGCCGGGCTGACACCGCGAGCCCCACTCGCGCTGGTCGACGGCGCGCCGGAGTACCACCGGCGTCTGTGCGGGTGGCTGGACGGTGGGCAACCGGAGGTCGTCGATAAGCAATTGCTCGAACCCGCGTTGTGGCACGAACTGGCGGCGCTGCGGCCACATAAGGCGACATTGCTGGACCACGACGACACCCTGGGCGTGGGGCGCTACGTAGCGGAGTGGAGCGTATGAAACCGATCGCAGTAGTGGGCCCGACCGCCAGCGGCAAGTCCGCGCTAGGCATCGCGCTGGCGCACGAGTTCGACGGCGAAGTGGTCAACGTGGACTCCATGCAGCTGTACAAAGGCATGGACATCGGCACCGCGAAGCTTCCCGTGGAGGAGCGCGAGGGCATCCCGCACCACCTGCTGGACATCTGGGAGGTCACGCGCACCGCCTCGGTGGCTGAGTACCAGTCGCTCGCGGTGGCGACGGTGGAAGAAATCATGTCGCGCGGCAAGATGCCGGTGCTGGTGGGCGGTTCGATGCTGTACGTGCAATCGCTTATCGACGCCTGGACGTTCCCGCCCACCGACCCTGCGGTGCGCGCGAAGTACGAGGAACGCCTGGCCGAGATTGGCGTGGACGCGCTGCACGCGGAGCTTGCGGAGGTGGACCCGGCCGCCGCCCGCATCATCGAGGACAAGGACCCGCGCCGCACCGTGCGCGCTCTCGAGGTGATCGAGCTGACCGGCAAACCGTTCCAAGCCTCGCAGCCGCCGAAGAACGCAGCACCCCGCTGGGGCACGCGCATCCTGGGGCTGCGCACCAACGCCGAGTGGTTGAACCCGCGCATCGAGCTGCGCACGCGCATGATGTTTGAGCAGGGGCTTATCGACGAAACACGTGGCCTGGTGGACGCCGGCCTCGTGCGAGAATCCACCGCCGGCCGCGCGATCGGCTACGCGCAGGTGCTGGCGATGTTGGATGGCGAGCTCACCGAGGACGAGGCGGTGGAGCAGACGATCACCGGCACGCGCCGGTACGTGCGCCGCCAGCGCTCCTGGTTTAACCGCGACCCGCGAACCGTGTGGCTGGACGCGGCCGGCGCGGACGTTGTGGGCGCCGCGTTAGACTCGCTGGCGTGAAATTTATCAAAGCGCACGCCACCGAAAACGACTTCGTCGTCCTCATCGACGTTGAGGACACCCTCGACGTGACCCCGGAGCAGGTCGCCTTCCTCTGCGACCGGCGCGCCGGCGTCGGCGGCGACGGGTTGCTGCGCGTGGTGCGCCGCGGGGGAACAGACGGCATGTGGTTCATGGACTACCGCAACGCCGACGGCACCATCGCGGAGATGTGCGGCAACGGCATCCGCGCGTTCGCCCACGTGCTGGTGGCCGAAGGACTCGAGGACGCGACCGAGTTCGACGTGGACACCCGCGCCGGCGTCAAGCACATCCGGGTGATCTCTGCCGACTGTGCCGATGCGATTGTGTCCGTGGGCATGGGCCGCGTTGAGGTCACCGGTGTGTCCACCGCGGCCATGGGGGAGGCGCAGTTTGCCGGCATCGGCGTAGACGTGGGCAACCCGCACCTCGCATGCGTGATCCCGGGGATGACTTCTTCGGATCTTGCGGACATGGAGTTTACGGCTCCGGAGTTCGACCCAGAGTTCTTCCCCAAGGGGGTGAACGTGGAGGTGCTCACGGAGCTGGATCAGGGAGGCGTGCACATGCGCGTGTGGGAGCGCGGCGTGGGCGAGACCCGCTCCTGCGGCACCGGCACCGTCGCCGCGGCGCAGGCGGCTCTTGCGGACGCGGGCATCGAGAACGGCTCCGTGATCGTCAACGTCCCGGGCGGGGCCATCGAGGTCGTACTTGACGGCGGCGAGGCCACGATGACCGGCCCGTCCACGATCGTGTTCCGCGGGGAGCTCGCAGACGAACTGTAAGCCGAAGACCTACGCCGGGCCGATGTCTTTCGCGGCCCGGCGTGCGTCGTCCCAGGCCTCCTGCAGCTCGAAGGCGCGCTCGTCGGCGACAGTCAGGATGCGCTCCAGCTGCGCCTTGTCGGTGGAGGTGGACTCCAGGTAGCCGTCGATGCGCTCCAAAAAGCGCCGGGCGGAAGACGCGCGCAGGAGAAATTCGTTGACCTGCGGCACCGAGTTATCCGGGTTAGCCAGGGCGGGGTAGTGCAACGTGCGGTCCGCGATGTCGGAAGCGGACGCACCGTGCTGCAGCAGCTCGTAGGCGTCGAGCACCTCGGCGATGTCGTCGCGCGCGTACTGCAGCGACGACCGGATAGCCAGCACCTCCGGGTCCACCTGCACGCGTCGCACGAGTAAGATCGTCCCGATGATCAGCAGAGCCGACAGCATTAGACCCGGCAGTTTGAGCGTGAACACCAACAGCACAACGGCAGCGAGCACGAGTGCGCCGATTAACGCTCTAGAGAGATCCCTGTTCGGTGAGCTCATCGGGAAGCCCCTGTAACGGCTAGTGGCCGCCGCACCCGCAGGATCCGCCGCAGCCCCCGCAGCCGCTGCCGGAAGGCGTCGGAATGGAGCCGGCCATCACGGCGGTGCCGGCGATCACGGAATCGCGTGCGGGCAGCTCGCCGTCGGGCAGGCACACGTCGAACGGGAACGCCGCATCGACGGAGACGTGGATGAAGCGCTGACCGGTCAGTGTGGAGGTGCGGTACTCCGCCTCCAGCACGCGGGCCGAAAACTCGGCGCTTGCATCCGGGGTGGTGGCGCTGCCGCTTGCCACGGCCTCGGCGCCGGGGGAAGCCACGGTGCCGACAACAGTGCCCGGGTGCAGGGCCAGGTAGGCCTCGGTGGATTCGTAGCGGTCCACCGCCAGGCCCAGGGCAGTGACGGACAGTTCCTGCCACTCGAGCGCGGGATCGTCCACAAGCAACGGTTCCTGCGCGAGGTTTACTGTCAGGGACGCCATGGCGTTGCCGCGGGGGTCGACCACATCGGCAAGCGCGACGACGTCGTTAAGCGGCGTGATGTGCGCGTAGGTGCGGGTGACCGACTCGAAGCCCGCGAAGGTGGCGAACGGCTCCACAGCCAGGATGTTCAGCTGCGCGCCAGACGGGTCGGTGTACTGGATCAGCTGGCCTCCCCGGACTTCGCCGACGACGGCGAGGCGGTCAGTGGCGATCGCGGCTTCGACCGCGTCCTGCCACTTGTTAAAGCTCAAGCCGAGTGCGGAAAGATCGGTGCTGACTGCTGTACTCATGGCCGTTGATTCTAGTCAATCGCCCGGACCGGGAAGAATCCTGGGCCTTGCCGCGTTTAATCGGGTAGATATGACAGTGACAGATTCAACACACAGGAAAGATCGCTTTTTGCTTGAAGACGAACTGACGCCCGAGCAGCGCACCCACGATGAACTGCTGCGACAGGCGTTTCGCCACAACGAGCCACAGCCCGGTGCGGAACCCACGGTCGGTGCGCTGGACCTCGCCGACCGCAACGCGTTCCGCAGCGTTACCGGAGCCACCGAACTCCGCTCTGAAGAACAGACCGACGGGTACGAGGTTGAGTACCGCAAGCTCCGCCTGGAGGAAGTGCTCCTCGTCGGCGCGTGGACTGAGGGAACCACTGCGGAGATGGAGGCGAGCATGTGGGAGCTGGCGGCGCTGGCGAAAACTGCTGGCGCCGACGTGCTGGACATGCTGTACCAGAAGCGCGACAAGCCAGACCCGGGCACCTACATCGGTTCGGGCAAGGTGGCGGAGCTGCGCGAGATCGTGCAGGCCACCGGCGCGGACACGGTGATTTTCGACGGCGAGCTCTCGCCGTCGCAGATGATCGCGCTTGAGGAAGCGCTAAAGATCAAGGTGATCGACCGCACTATGCTCATCCTCGACATCTTCGCCCAGCACGCGAAGAGCAAAGAGGGCAAAGCCCAGGTGAGCCTCGCGCAGATGGAGTACCTGTACAGCCGCACCCGCGGTTGGGGCGGCAACCTGTCGCGCCAGGCCGGCGGCCGCGCCGGCTCCAACGGCGGCGTGGGCCTGCGTGGCCCCGGTGAGACGCGTATTGAGGCGGACCGCCGCCGCCTGCGCACCGAGATGGCGAAGCTGCGCCACCAGCTTCGCGACATGACCACGGCGCGCGAGGTCAAGCGCGCGCAGCGCCAGCGCTCCACCATCCCGAAGATCGCGATTGCCGGCTACACCAACGCGGGCAAGTCCTCGCTGATCAACGCGATGACGGGTGCCGGCGTGCTGGTGGAGGACGCGCTGTTTGCCACCCTGGACCCGTCCACACGCAAGGCGAAGCTCGCGGACGGGCGCAACGTGGTGCTCACCGACACTGTCGGGTTTGTGCGCCACCTGCCCACGCAGCTGGTTGAGGCGTTCAAGTCCACGCTTGAAGAGGTCGCCGGTGCCGATCTTTTGCTGCACGTCGTGGACGGTTCGGACGCGTTCCCGCTGAAGCAGATCGAGGCCGTCAACGAGGTGCTCGCCGAGGTCACCCGCGATTCCGGCGAGGAAATGCCCCCGGAGATCGTGGTGGTCAACAAGATCGACGAGGCCGACCCGCTGGTGCTGGCCGAGCTGCGCCACGCGTTTGAAAAGACCGGGCGCACGGCCGTGTTTGTCTCCGCGCTGACCGGCGAGGGGATCGAAGAGCTTGAGGCGCGCATCGAGCAGCACCTCAACTCCATTGACGCGCACGTGACCATGGTGGTGCCCTACACCCGCGGCGACGTGGTCAGCCGCGTCCACGACGAGGGCACGGTGCGCTCGGAGGAATACGAGGAGGCAGGCACGCGTATCGACGTCCGACTGCCCCGCGTCCTTGCCGAGCAGTACGCGGAGTTCGTTGTCAGCTAGCTAGCGCTCGAGCTTGGACGCGGCGTCCTCGTCGAGGATGACCGTGGTGCGCGGGTGGTTCTGCAGCACCGACGCCGGGCAGCCCGGGGTCACCGGCCCCTCCACCAGCGCCTTGACGGCGTCGGCCTTGTTCGGGCCGGTGGCGATGAGCACGATGGTGTGCGCCTCCATGATGGTGCCCACGCCCTGGGTCAGGGCCTTGCGCGGCACCTGGTCCTCGTTGTCGAAGAAGCGGGCGTTGTCCGCCACCGTGGTGGGGTGCAGGTCGATTTCGCGCGTGCGCGAATCAAGGGCGCTGGGCGGCTCGTTGAACGCGATATGGCCGTTGGCGCCCACACCGAGGATCTGCACGTCCACGCCGCCGGCGGCTGCGATGCGCTGCTCGTAGCTGCGGGTTTCAGTCTCGGTGTCCGCCGACTGGCCGTCGAGAGACTGCACCTTTGCATCGTCGATGTCGACATGGCTGGTGAATTCTCGGCGGATGGTGGCGTAGTAAGACTGCTCGTCGGAGCGTTCCAGGCCGACGTACTCGTCCAGGAGGAACGCGTCGCACTGCGCGAAGCTCAAGCCTTCCTCGCGGTGGCGGCGGATCAACTCCATGTACGTGGGGGTCGGGGTCGAACCCGTGGCCAGGCCGAGGGTCGCGCCGCTTCGCACGAACGGTTCGATGATGTCGGCTGCGGACACGCCTACTTCTTCGGCGGTGGGGCGCACAATGATTTCCATGGTGCTCAAAATAGCAAGGCCACACTGAGAGCTATCTACTTTGCCCGCCAGGCACCCCCGGCACAGGAAAAATCAGTGGAGGGGTGATAATGGCATTTCGTGACTAACACTTTCGGCTGGACCATTCACGGAGACGGGCGCACAGTGCGCCCCGGGGCTGTTGTCGCCCCGGACGAGCGGCTGAGCTGGCCGCGCACCATCGGCATCGGCATGCAGCACGTGGTTGCAATGTTCGGAGCCACACTGCTGGTGCCCACCCTGACCGGATTCCCGGTGAACACCACGCTGCTGTTCTCCGGCCTGGGCACCATCATCTTCTTGCTGATCACCCGCAATAAAGTGCCCAGCTACCTGGGTTCGTCCTTCGCCTTTATCGCTCCGCTGACGGCTTCGCAGCAGTATGGCGTCGGCGCGCAGCTGGGCGGGGTGCTGCTGACCGGTGTGGCGCTCATCCTTGTCGGCATCGTCGTTGAATGGTCGGGCAAACGCGTCATCGACGCGGTGATGCCGCCCGTGGTCACCGGCGCCATCGTCGCGCTCATCGGCTTCAACCTGGCGCCGACCGCGGTGTCGAACGTGGAAACCCAACCCTGGGTCGCGGCGGTAACGCTGCTGACGGTTGTGGTGGTCACCGTGGCCACCCGCGGCCTGCTCTCGCGTCTATCCATCCTCATCGGCGTGCTCGTCGGCTGGCTGTTCGCGGCCTTGACGGGCGGCTTGGGTGAGGACGCACTGCAAACGATCGCCGACGCCCCGTGGATCGGCCTGCCGCAGTTCCACCGCCCGGAGTTCCACGTCTCCGCCGTGCTGGTGACCCTGCCGGTGTTGGTCGTGTTGATCGCGGAGAACGTCGGCCACGTCAAGGCCGTATCCGAGATGACTGGGCGCAACCTCGACGACATGCAGGGCCGCGCGCTGATCGGCGACGGTATCGCCACCACGCTCGCAGGCGGTTTCGGCGGCTCCGGCACGACCACCTACGCAGAAAACATTGGCGTGATGGCGGCGACGAAGGTGTACTCCACCGCAGCGTATTGGGTGGCCGCCGCGTTTGCGATCGTCCTGGCGTTCATCCCGAAGTTTGGCGCCGTGATCTTCACCATCCCCGCCGGCGTGCTCGGCGGCGCGTGCCTGGTGCTCTACGGGCTCATCGGCATGCTGGGCGTGCGTATCTGGCAGGACAACAAGGTGGACTTCACCGATCCCGCGAACCTCACCGCGGCCGCGGTTGCGCTGATTGTGGGCATCGGCAACCTCACGCTCGACATCGGCGCTGTGACGTTGGAAGGCATCGCGCTGGGCTCAGTGGGCATCATCGTGATCTATCCGTTGATGCGCTGGGCGTACAACACGTTGGGGGAGGGGCAGTACCGCAAGGAGTTCGAGGTGCCGAAGCCGTCGACGTTCTAGCGTCCGGTACTTGCTGCACGCGAAAACGCCCGGGCGACGTGTGCCCGGGCGTTAGCTCGTCGTAAAGCGAAAAGCGCTTACTCCTCGTCGAGGTTCTGCTCGATCAGGGCCGCGATCTTCTCGACGGCGTCTGCGTTATCGGAGGTGACAGTGACTTCGTCGCCGTGCTCGGCACCCATAGCCATGATCATCAGCGAGGAGGCAGCGTCCGTCTCGTCGTCATCGTCGCCGCCGACAAGGGTCAGCAGAATCTCGTCGTCGTACTCGCCGGCAGCATCTGCGATCACCGTGGCCGGGCGAGCGTGCAGCCCGACGGTGGAACCGACCTTCACAGTCTTGGAAGCCATTCGGGTGTCCTTTCCGTTGTTTTTCATTCAAGTCTGCAACGAGTGTAGGTCGCATTCATGCGAAGATGCCACCATTTTCGCGCAGAAAGTCAAAGAACGCCCCAGTGAAATACGTCGGGCGGCGCACCGAGGGTTACTGGGGCTGCGCGAGCACGACCTCGATACCGTGCGAGCGCAGTTCGTCCACGAACGCGGAGGGCGCTTCGGCGTCGGTGATCACCACGTCGATGTCCGTCAGCGGCGCGAAGCTGACCACATAGTCGTTGCCCAGCTTCGTGGAGTCGCACAACACGACAACCCTGCGGGCGTTGGTGACCATCGCGGCCTTCACCGCCGCCTCCTTGGCGTCCACAGTGGACAGGCCGTGGCCGATGGACAACGCGTTGGTGCCCACGAACGCCACGTCGGCGCGCAACAGAGCGAGGGTGCGAAGCGCGGTACTGCCGACGACTGCCTGACTGATCGGCCGGACTGAGCCGCCGAGAAGCTGCACATCGTGCAATCCGGAATCGCTCAGCTCCAATGCAGTGGGGATGGAGTTGGTCACCACCGAGTACTCCCGGTCCCCGCGGGTCTCCGCCAGACGCCTGCCCAAGCTGCTGATCGTCGTGCCCGAGTCCAAAAAGATGGTGCAACTTTGCGCATCCGGCACGAACTGCAGCGCGGTTTCCGCAATCGCGGCTTTAGCGGCAAGGGAGGCGCGCTGACGGGTATCCAGCGGAATTTCCGTCGAGCGGTAGGACTGGCTCGCCACTGCGCCGCCGTGGACGCGGTGCACAGCGCCTTCGTCGTGCAATGCCGAAAGGTCACGGCGGATGGTCTCCGCGGTGACGTCGAAGCGCTGCGCCAACTCAGTGACGTTGACGCGGCCTTCAACTGCGGTCAAAGACGCGATTTGGCGTCTACGCTCCTCGGCGTACATCGATCTCCTGCGCTTGTCGTTATGTGATTTCCGGTCTGTGGGGCTGCGGCTGCTCGATGCAAACGCACCGACTACAGCGTACGGAACACCGAGATGACACGCCCCATGATCTCCGCTTCGTCGCCCTTAATCGGCTCGAAGGCATCGTTGTGGGGCAACAGCCACACACCGGTGGAGTCGCGGTGGAACTCCTTGACCGTCGCCTCACCGTCGAGCAACGCCGCGACGAACTCGCCCTCCTCGGCGTTCGGCTGGGAGCGGACAACCACCCAGTCGCCGTCGAGGATGCCGGCGTCGCGCATGGATTCGCCGACGACCTTGAGCATGAACACATCGCCGTCACCGAGCAGCTCCTCGGGCAGGGGGTAGTAGGTGTCCACGTTCTCCTCGGCGAGGATCGGGGCACCCGCGGCAATCTGTCCGACTACCGGCACGTAGCGGGCATTGCCAGAATCTTCCGGCTTCGCCTCCTGCGGCTTGCGCTTCTTTCGGCCGGCTTCCGGCATTTGGCGCAAGTCCACGGCGCGGGGCTTGTTCGGGTCGCGGCGGAGGAATCCCTTCTTCTCCAGCTCTTTGAGCTGGTATGCGACAGACGAGGTGGACTGCAGCCCGGCCGCGTCACCGATCTCGCGGATGCTCGGCGGGTAACCGCGCAGGACCACAGCGTCCTGAATGACCTGGAGGATCCGGCGCTGGCGGTCTGACAGCGCGTTGTAATCCGGGTTGCCTGGATCGGACTTCTTTCGTGCCATGACGTTCTCCTTGGACTCGGTGGCGTTGTGCGCCTACGAACCTACCAGATAGGGCACTCATGTTCGATGGGCGCAAGCTTTGGGTGGACACGTATCAAACGTGATGCTATAAATCGAACACGTAAGCGTATTCGAACAAATGAACGTTAGAACGTTCGAGCGTGTCGGTGCCGAACGTAGAGTGTGCCGCAGAAAGAAGGGAGACACACCATGTCAGTTGCAATCAATCCAGTACACAACACATTAGTTGGACGCACCGGAGCCGCATCTGTGGTCCCTCCGGCAGAAGTCTGGGATGTTGATTCCGCGCCGAAGCGTCGAACAGGCGGCGCCGGTGTTCGAGCGATCTCCGGTTCCCATCGAACGGGTGCTCGCTCATCTGCAAAGGGGAATTTGGACGGTTCCTCCAATGTGAACGCGTTCGAAACACGGCACGAGACGCGCGATACGCTCCTGCTCGGCGTGTGCATGACTGCGGCGCTGCTTATCGGTTCCGCATTCGGCGGTGTTTTCTCGGCGCAAGCAGAGGATCCTTCGTCCATGTCCAGCGGCCAGGCGGCTCATTCGGCTGTGGCGGCAACTGCGCGCTAGGCAGGGCGTAGACTCACGGCTACGCCAAGCCTTGAAAACTCTGGGGGTGGAAGACCATGTTTTGTCCTTTTTGCCACAACGAGCAATCTCGTGTGACTGACTCGCGGCTGGTCGAAGCCGGCTCAGCAATTCGCCGCCGCAGAGAGTGCACCGAGTGCGGGGGGCGTTTCACCACAGTGGAAAAGGCCGTCCTCACTGTTGTGAAACGCAACGGCGTGAGCGAACCGTTCGACCGCGACAAACTCATCGTCGGCGTGCGCAGAGCATGCCAGGGCCGCGATGTCACCGACGACGCATTGAAGCGTCTGGCCCAAGAAGTGGAAGAGACTGTGCGCGCGCAGGGCAGCTCGCAGGTGCCCGCCCACGAGATCGGTCTGGCCGTCCTCGAACCGCTGCGTGCCCTCGACGAGGTGGCGTACCTGCGCTTCGCGTCCGTGTACAAGTCGTTCGAGAGTGCGGACGACTTCGAATCCGAAATCCGGCTCATGCGCCGCCGCGACCGCGAAGACTTCTAGCCTGCGGCCACGGCGCTAACGCAGCGCGTCAATCTTCTTCTCAATGCGACGCTGGCTCACCGGTCTCGGCGTGCCCAGCCGCTGCGCAAACAGGCTCACCCGCAGCTCCTCAATCAGCCACAAGATGTCCTTGTAGGCCTTGGTCTTTGTCCGGCCCGCAGGCAAGGACTTCATACGCTGCGCCAAGTAAGCCTTCACCGAATCAATCACGGACTGCCGGTCGGCGTCGCGGTCCGGATCTAGGCGCATGTCCTCCAACCGGATCCGCATCGCGTCGATGTAGCGGGGCAAATGCTGCAAGTGGCCGATGCCGTGGACAGTCACCGCGTGCTTCGGCAGGAAGAACTGCAGCTGCGACGTCATGTCGTCGATAGCTGGGCCTTCCCACTGCCGCAGCTCCGCTGCAATGTTCGCGTACTCCGCGAGTGCCGGCGCCAACGTGACCACCACACGGCGCACACCTCCTGCGACCTGGGGCCGGATTTCGCCCACCAGCGCGTCGAACTCCTCGGGGGAGCGCACCGGCCCGCCGGAGGAGAACATCAGGTCGCGGATCACAGCGACGCGGGCGTCCTCCACAAGCCCATCGGCGCCGCCGTGCGGGTAGCGGTCCACCGCCACCTTCTGCCGCAGCGGCAGCCCCTTGGTCATCTGCCCCGCGTTGACCGTGATCTCCCGCAGCAGCAGCGTCAGCGTCGCCGTGACCATCGAGGCGTCCGCGGCGGCCTTCGTCGGATGCACGGTGACCTTCACGCCGTCCTTGGTGGCTTCGAGTGCCGGGTAGGCGTCGACCTCGTTGCCGTCGATAGTGGTGGTTACCGTCTCCGGCACCGCGCCGAGGGAGTCGGAAGTCCACTTCGCCACCGCATCCGATTCAGATGTGCGGCCGGCCTTGGACACGGAGGACTTGATCTTGCCGGCCTGGCGGCGCTTCAACGCACCGAGGTCCGTGTCGTGGTCGACCACTTTGCCGCGGCGGTCAATCGCGGCGAAGGTCACTTTCAGATGCTCGGGCAGCGCAGAAGGGGTGAAGTCGGCACCGTTGATGCCGCGCCCGCCGACGCTTCTAAGCGCCTCCGCAAGTGCCTCGGCAAACTGTGTTTCCCGCAGCTCGCGCTCGCTGACGCCGCCGGCGTCCTGCTGCGCGCGGATCGCGTCGAGGGCGCGCTCGGCGAAGTCTGGTGCCGGCACCACGGTCTTGCGCAGCGCCTTCGGCAGCGTACGGATGTACTCCGCGGCAAGCTCCGAACGCAGTCCCGGCACCAGCCAGTCAAAGCCGTCGGGCCGCAGGTTGGCCAGAAGCGGCACCGGCACGTGCACGGTGACGCCGTCGAAAGGATCGCCCGGCTCGAACTTGTAGCGCAGCGCGTAGTCGATGGAGCCCTGGCGCCAGATCTCGGGGAAGGCGGCGGAGGAGGAATCCACGCCTTCGTCGTCGAGAAGTGCCGCGGGGTCGAAGTCCAAGTAGTGCTTGTCCTCGGCCCGCTTCTTTTTCCACCAGGAGTCGAAGTGGCGGGCGGTGGTCACGCTCTGGGGAAGCCGTGAGTCGTAGAACTCGAACAGGGTGTCCTCGTCCACCACCAATCCGCGGCGGCGCACCTTTTCCTCTACCTCAGCGGCTTCGGCGAGCAGGGCTTCGTTGTGGTCGATGAAGTGGTGGTGGCGGTTCCAATCGCCCTCGAGCAGGGCGTGGCGGATGAACATGTTGCGCGCGCCCTCGGCATCCACGCGGTGGTAAGGCACAAGCCGGTCGCGCACGATGGTCACGCCGTAGAGCATGGACTTTTGGTGCACCATCGCGGCCGAGCGCTTCCGCGACCACACAGGCTCGGAGTAGCTGTGCTTCATCAGCTCGCCCGCGGCAGCCTCCACCCAGGCGGGCTCGATCTTTGCCACGTCGCGCGCCCACAGGCGCGAGGTCTCCACCAGCTCGGCGGCCATGAGGAACTCCGGGGGCTTTTTGCTTAGCGACGACCCGGGGAAGACCAAGAACCGCGTCCCGCGCGCACCCTGGAACTCCTTCGAGTTGCCGTCTCGGGCGCCGATGTTGGACAACAGGCCCGTGAGCAGCGACTTGTGGATCGCGTCGGCGTCGCGCTCGCCGGCGACGTTCTCGGCTCGGGACCAGCCCAGCTGGCGCTCCACGTCGCGAAGCTGGCGCACCAGGTCGAACCATTCGCGGATGCGCATGTAGTGCAAAAACTCGCGCTTCATGCGCTTGCGGAAGGCGTTGCCGGATAGCTCGTCGCGCGAGTCGCCGATGTAGTCCCACAGCTTCAGCGAGGACAAGAAGTCCGACGTGGCGTCTTTGAACCGGGCGTGGGCCTGGTCGGCCTGGGCCTGGTACTCCAGGGGGCGCTCGCGTACGTCCTGGATGGTCATGCTGGCCACGATCACGGTGACGTCGTCGAGCACGCCGAGCCGGTTGGCCTCCACCAGCATGCGAGCCATCTTCGGGTCCACCGGGATACGCGCGATGTCGCGCCCCACCGCGGTGAGCACGGGTGCGCCGTCGCGTTCCTTGTCTGAGATCGCGCCGAGCTCGTGCAGGAGCAGCAGGCCGTCGCGCACGGCCTTCTTATCCGGCGGCTGGATGAAGGGGAAGTCGTTGATGTCGCCGAGGCGCAGGGAGATCATCTGCAGCACCACGGAGGCCAGGTTGGTGCGCAGGATCTCCGGGTCGGTGAACTCGGGGCGCGCCTCGAAGTTGTCCTCGGAGTACAGGCGGATGGCCACACCGTCGGCGATACGGCCGGAGCGGCCGGAGCGCTGGTTGGCGGAGGCCTGGGAGATCTCCTCGATGGGCAGGCGCTGCACCTTGGTGCGCGTGGAATAGCGCGAGATGCGCGCCAGGCCGGTGTCCACCACGTAGTGGATCCCGGGCACCGTCAGCGAGGTCTCCGCGATGTTGGTGGACAGCACGATGCGCCGGCCGGAGTGCGGGGAGAACACCCGGTGCTGCTCCGCGTTGGATAGGCGGCCGAACAAAGGCACGACCTCCACGCCGCGCCAGTGCTGCTTTTCAATGGCCTCCATGCAGTCGCGGATGTCGCGCTCGGAAGCGAAGAAGCACAAGATGTCGCCCTTGCCTTCGCCCATGAGCTCCTTGCAGGCGTCGACCACACCGTCGATCATGTCGGTGTCGATCTCCTTGACGGAGCCGTCTTTTGCCTGCACCTGCTCCACCAGCGGGCGGTAGCGGATCTCCACCGGGTAGGTGCGCCCAGAGACCTCGATGATGGGGGCTGGGTTGCCCTCGGCGTCGGCAAAGTGCTTCGCAAACGCTTCCGGGTCGATGGTTGCGGAGGTGACGATCACCTTCAGATCTGGGCGCTTCGGCAGCAGCCGCTTCAAGTATCCGAGCAGGAAGTCGATGTTCAGCGAGCGCTCGTGCGCCTCGTCGATGATGATCGTGTCGTAAGCGTTGAGGAACCGGTCGCGCTGCATCTCCGCGAGCAGGATGCCGTCCGTCATCAGCTTCACCGCTGTGGACTCGGAGACCCGGTCGTCGAAGCGGATGGCGTAGCCGACGGACTCGCCGATGTCCTGGCCCAGCTCGTCGGCGATGCGCTCCGCCACGGTGCGTGCGGCGAGCCTGCGCGGCTGCGTGTGCCCAATCAGGCCTCGGCGGCCGCGGCCCAGCTCCAGCAGCATCTTCGGGATCTGGGTGGTCTTGCCGGAGCCGGTCTCGCCCGCGATCACCACGACCTGGTTGTCGCGCACCAGCTCCATGATGTCCTCGCGCCGCGCGGACACCGGCAGGTTTTCCGGGTAGGTGATCTCGGGGATGAGGGCATCGCGCTTAGCGACGGCAGCTGCCGCCTTCTCCACGTCCGCTCCAATCGCCGCCAGGGCTTCGGGCGAGTTGGCCTTCTTCAGGCGCCGGCGGAACCTGCGCACGTCAGCGATCGGGACGCCGTCGAGCGCCTCATACAGCTGCGGCTTCGAGGGAGGTGAGGTAGGGGATGCGTGCTCATTCATAACCAGAGCGTGAGTCTAGCGCGGCAGCAGCGTACGGCTCGATTCCGTCGCTTCCTCGAAGGCGCGGGTGACCAACTCGCCGAGCTGCTCGAACTCCGGTCGGCGCCGCGATGACGCCCGCATGGCAAGCCCGACGGTGCGCTTCGCATCCACCCCGGGGCCGAACGCGGCCACGGCGATGCCTGGGCGTGCGCACTCGGTGGACAGTGCGGAGACGGGCACCAACGTGGAGCCGAGCCCGGCCACCACCAGCTGCACCACCGTGGTCAGCGACGCCGCGCGGGTGGCTGACTGTGCGCCGGGGGAGCGGTTGACCTCCGCGATCTTGCACAGCTCCACGATTTGATCGCGTAGGCAGTGCCCGTCGTCCAGCAACAGCAGATCGAGGTCGTGCAGCGCGTTCAGATCGAGGTCTCCTCTGCCGGCCAATGGGTGGTCGGGTGTGGTGATGACGGCGAAGGTTTCGTCGTACAGCGGGATCTCCGACACCCCGGTGGCGCCGGTTGGGGTGGCGAGTACGGCGACGTCGATCTGGCCGTCGCGAAGCCGCTGCAGCAGCTCTTCGGTCTGGTTTTCCACAATGCGCGGCTCTAAGTCCGGGTACTCCTCCTCGATGAGCTTCAGCAGCGTCGGCAGGATGTACGGGGCGATGGTGGGGATTACGCCGATGTTCAGCGGCCCGGCCAGCGCTCCGAGGGCGCCGCGGGATTGCGCCACGAACGCGTCGGCAGCTTCCAGCGTCGCCTTCGCATAGGGGAGGAGCTCCTCGCCGGTGGGGGTGACGATGACGCGCCGGGTGGAGCGCTCGATGAGTTGGATGCCCAGGCCGGCCTCCAAGGCGGCGAGCGCCTGCGACAGTGACGGCTGTGAGATGCCGAGCTTGTTCGCTGCGGAGACGAAGTGCTTTTGCTCGGCGACGGTGACAAACGTCCGGATCTGAGCGAGCGTCGGTTTATACTCTCGATTAGCCATGCCTATGAACCTACACGAAGTTCATAGGTTTTTACGTTGAAAGCGGGCGCGTTCTGTGTCATACTGGTTGCTGTCCGTTGAAAAACACCTATGACCAGTTTCTTTGGAGGAATTTCTATGCCGATCATGACCGTTGGAGAGCGTTTCCCGGAGTTCGACCTCGTCGCGCTGAAGGGCGGCAACCTGAAGGAGGCGAACGCTGCTTCCCCGGACGATTACTTCGAGAACGTGTCGCTGGACAAGTACGAGGGCAAGTGGAAGATCGTCTTCTTCTACCCGAAGGACTTCACCTTCGTCTGCCCGACCGAGATCGCCGCATTCGGCAAGCTCAACGAGGAGTTCGAGGACCGCGACACCCAGGTGCTCGGCGGCTCCACCGACAACGAGTACTCCCACTTCAACTGGCGTGCGACCCACGAGGACCTGCTGGACATCCCGTTCCCGATGTTCGCTGACGTTCGCCACGACCTGATCCGCGCGCTCGGCGTCGAGAACGCTGACGGCGTCTGCGACCGCGCAACCTTCATCATCGACCCGGACGGCATCATCCAGTTCGTCTCCGTCACCCCGGACGCTGTCGGCCGCAACGTCGACGAGGTTCTGCGTGTGCTCGACGCGCTGCAGTCCGAAGAGGTCTGCGCCTGCGATTGGCAGAAGAACGACCCGACCAAAAACATCGACAAGATGGCCGTGGTCCAGGAGTCCCTGAAGTAAACCCTTTTTCAGTTAAACCCGTCCGGCAAAGGAGAACATGATGTCGATTGAGAACCTGCGCGGCGCACTGCCCGAGTACGCGAAGGACCAGAAGCTCAACCTCGGTTCGCTGACCCGCTCCACCGAGCTCAGCGAGCAGCAGCTCTGGGGTACCCTGCTCGCCTCCGCGGCAGCGACCCGCGACGCGAAGGTCATCGCAGAGATCGCTGAGGAAGCCAAGGAGCACCTCTCCGAGGAGGCTGTGGAGGCCGCGTACGGCGCCGCCACCGTCATGGCGATGAACAACGTCGCCTACCGCGCCAAGGGCTGGCTCGGCGACGATTACGCCAACGTGAAGTTCGGCCTGCGCATGAACATCATCTCGAAGCCGGGCGTGGAAAAGGCCGATTTCGAGCTGTGGTCGCTCGCTGTTTCCACCATCAACGGCTGCGAGCACTGCGCCGTGGCGCACGCCAACACCGTCCGCGAGGAGGGTGTGACCAAGGAGCAGGTCTGGGAGGCCGTCAAGGTCGCCGGCGTTGTCCAGGCTGTGGCCCAGGCAATCACCATCGAGGACGCCCGCTAAGCATTTACGCTTGACGACGGCACGACCTCCGGCAAGAACCCGCACGAAGCGGGGGCTGCCGGAGGTTTCGTCGTGAAGCGAGTGAAACCAGATCTCAAGCCGAACGCACCTGCAAAACCCCAGGTCGCGCCCGCGCTTGAGGTCTGGTTTTGCGCTGAGGTCTGGTCTGTCGCGTGGAGCAGAGGCTCTACAGGGGGCTGAGCACGTTGGTGGTCAAGGAGAACAGGTCCTTCGGGTCGTCGGGGTCCGCGACTAGGTCGATGAACTCCTCGAACTCGGTGCCCGCCACGGAATCGCGAAGGTAGCGCAGCGCGGAGAAGTCCTCGATGGCGAAGCCGACGGAGTCGAACAGGGTGATCTCCTCGTCGCTGGTGCGGCCCTCGTGCTTGCCGGCGATGACTTTCCACAGCTCCACGACCTCGAAATCGTCGCCCTTGTTCTGGATCTCGCCCTCGATTCGGGTTTGCGGCGGGAACTCCACGAACACGGTGGCGTCGTCGAGGATGCGCGCGTCCAGCTCGGTCTTGCCGGGGCAGTCCCCGCCGACGCCGTTGATGTGTACGCCGGGGCGGACAAGCGAGTAGTCCAGGATGGTGTTCTGCGCCTTGTCCGCGGTGCAGGTGGTGATGATGTCCGCGCCTTCAACCGCGTCTTCGACGCTGGCGGCCATGTAGACCTCGATGCCGAGCGGCTCGATGTTGCGGCGGAACTTCTCCATCGCGTTCGGGTCGATGTCGAAGATGCGCACCCGCTCAATTCCGAGTGCCGCGCGGAAACCCAGCGCCTGAAACTCTGACTGCGAGCCCGCACCGATCATCGCCATGACCTCTGAGTCCTTGCGTGCGAGGTACTTCGCGGCCATGGATGAGGTCGCGGCGGTGCGCAGCGCGGTCAGCAGCGTCATCTCCGCCTCGAAGGTGGGGTAGCCGTTGTCCACATCTGCCAGCACGCCGAACGCGGTGACGGTCTGGTAGCCGCGGGCCGGGTTGGAGGGGTGGCCGTTGACGTACTTGAACGCGTACTCGTTGGAGTCCGAGGTAGGCATGAGCTCAATCACGCCGATGGGGGTGTGGCTGGCCACACGCGGGATCTTGTCAAAGCTTTCCCAGCGCACGAAGTCTTCTTCAATGTAGCTCTGGATGCCGGCGATGAGTTTTTCCACGCCGTGATGGTTGATCCAACGGCACATGTTCTGAACGTCTACGAGCTGAGGCATGAGGTTCCTTTCGGGTTTGGTTGGGTGTGTGGTCGGTTACGTGTGTAGCAGCGCTACGGGCTGCGCCGCGGCGGGTCGATGTCTGGGGCTTGCTCGCCGGTGATCTTCTCGTAATTCACGTGGGACCGGGAGATGAACTCCACCCGGTCGCGGACCTTGAACCAGCCCCACGCAAGCGCCGGCCACATCAGCAGCGACACCAGAAGCGTCCACGTGCCGATGGGGTAGTCGAAGGCCATGAGAACGACCACGAGCACCAAAAACAGCAGCGAGACAATGTCTGTGAACGGCGAGAACCGGGCGCGGTAGTCGGGGCGTGTGTACTTGCCTTCGCGCGCCAGGCGGACGAAGCGCATGTGGGACAGCGAGATGGCCGCCCACGACGCCATAGTGCCCAGCGCGGCGATGTTGAGCACGACCTCAAATGCAGCTTCCGGCACGAAGTAGTTGAGCACCACACCGAACAGTGCGACGCCGGTGGTGAGCAGGATGCCGCCGTACGGCACGCCGCCCTTGGTCACCTTGCCCGCCCACTGCGGGGCGGAACCCGCCTTGGACAGCGAGTACATGATGCGGCCGGTGGAGTACAGGCCTGCGTTGAGCGAGGACAACGCCGCGGTGATGACCACCAGCTGGGTGATGGCGCCTGCGTACGGCACGCCAATGGAATCGAAGAAAGTCACAAACGGCGACTCGTCGCCCGAGTACTCGGTGTAGGGCAACAGCATGCACAGCAGCAAGATGGAGCCGAAGTAGAACAGCAGCAGGCGGAATACGACGGCGTTGATGGCGCGCGGAATGTCCTTCTTCGGGTTTTTCGCCTCGCCGGAGGTGGTGCCCAGCAGCTCGATGCCGGCGAAGGCGAACACGACGCCCTGGATGACAATCAGCGCGGGCAGCACACCGTTGGGGAACCAGCCGCCGTTGTCGGTGATCAGCGTCAGGCCGGTCATGTCACCGCTCGGGTTGCCGAAGATCACCATGAAGGTGCCCACGGCGAGGAAGGTGAGCAGGAAAAGCACCTTAATCAGCGAGAACCAGAACTCCATCTCGCCGAAGAACTTCACCGACACCAGGTTCATGGCGGTGACTAGCACGATGATGACCAGGGCGTAGACCCACTGCGGCACGTCGTTGATCCAGCCGTAGTACTGGCCGAACCAGCGGATGTAAATAGCCAGCGCGGTTGCGTCCGCCACCGCGGTAGCTGCCCAGTTAAACCAGTACAGCCAGCCGGAAACATACGCGGCCTTCTCGCCGTAGAACTCGCGGGTGTAGGAGACGAATGACCCGGAGGTCGGACGGTGGGCGATGAGCTCGCCCAGGCTGCGCAGGATGAGATAGCCGATGAACCCGCACAGCAGGTACATCAGGGCCAGTGACGGGCCGGCCGCCTGCAGGCGCGAACCCGCGCCGAGGAACAGGCCGGTGCCGATCGCCGAGCCGATGGCGATCATGTTGATCTGGCGCGTGGACAGGCCTTTCTGCAAGCCCGCATCTTCGTCGGGGACGACGCCGGCCTTCGGACGGGCCGTCGCGTCTGGTTGTGGTGGTGGGGCAGTCGTCATCAGGGTGCTCCCTGTGTATCTAGGTGGACGGGGGTATTAGTTCCGGATGCCAGCCGGATCGTGGATCACGCCGAAGCGGTGCAGCGTCGCGGAGACGGCCTGCTCCAGCAGGTAGGGAAGGAGCTCGCGGCGCCCGTCGATGAGCACGGGCCCGTCGAACACCGCCGTGGCGACATCTCCGTAGAGCTCCTCAGGCGCGCGTCCCACCACGCGGATGCGGTCAGGCGTGCCGGTGACGGCGTGTGTGTCGACGGCCACATCGGCTGCCTCGAGCTCACGCGCAATCGCATCCGGGGCGACCACGCGCACCTCGGTTCCGGTGATCGCGGCGGCGAGCAGCTGGCGGTACACCTCGCGCAGCTGGTAGCCCTCGCCGACGTAGACCACCACCGGCTCCAGGGTGCTGCGGTAGCGGAAGATGTTGGCCTCGGAGCGCAATCCGGAGTGGTCGTGGCCGCGGCCGAACTCGCTATCCCACGCGCGCTGGTCGTACTCGGCGGCGCGGGAAAGCCACCCGAAGTCCTCGTCGCTGACGTTGGCACGGAAAGCGTCGAGAAGCTCCTGCACCTTCGCCGAGATGCTCACGCCTAACGACGGCGCCAGCTCCGCCCGCTCCCGCCACGTGCCCATCTGCGCGACGTAGTTCGGCCCGCCCGCCTTCGCGCCGGGGCCCACGGAGGACTTCTTCCAACCGCCGAACGGCTGGCGCTGCACGATCGCGCCGGTGATGCCGCGGTTGACGTAGACGTTGCCGGCCTCGACGCGGTCGAGCCACGTGGTGATCTCCTCGCCATCGAGGGTGTGGATGCCTGCGGTCAGGCCGTAGCCGGTGGAGTTTTGCCACTCGATCGCTTCGTCCAAGTCCTTGGCGTGCATGATGCCCAGCACCGGGCCGAAGCACTCGTTCTGGTGGTACCAAGAGCCGGGCTGCACGCCGTCGCGGATGCCGGGGGACCAGAACTTGCCCTCGTCGTCGAGCTTGCGCGGCTTCAGCAGCCATTTCTCGCCCGGCTCCAGGGTGGTCAGGCCACGCTCGAGCTTCTCGCCTGGGGCTTCGATCAGGCCGTTCATGGTGGTGGACAGGTCGGTGCCCGGGCCCACCACGAGGGTGGAGGCTGCGTCGAGCAGCTGGTTGATCAACCGGTCGGACTCGCCGGCGGAGCCGACGAGGATGGCCAGCGAGGCCGCGGAACACTTCTGGCCAGAGTGGCCGAACGCCGACAGGTACAGGTCGTTGACCGCGAGGTCCGGGTCGGCGGACGGGGTGATGATGATGGCGTTTTTGCCGGAGGTTTCCGCCATGACGTTGAGCTTCGGGTTCCAGGACTTGAACAGTTGCGCGGTTTCGGAGGCGCCGGTGAGGATGATGGCGTCCACGGCATCGTCGGTAAGCAATGCCTTGCCGGCCTCACCCTCGTCCGCGCGCACGTACTGCACAGTGTCGGCGTTGATGCCCTTGTCCGCGAACACCGCCTGGATGCAATCCGCGATGAGCTTGGCGCACTGCGTCACCTGCGGAGCCGGCTTGAGGATCACGGCGGAGCCTGCGGCCAGCGCCGCCATCACCCCACCGGTGGGGATGGCTACCGGGAAATTCCACGGCGGCACAACGACGGTGAGTGTGTTCGGCTCGAAGTCCGCGGCGATCTCGTCCAGGTGGCGGGCGCTGTCGGCGTAGTAGGTGCAGAAATCGATCGCCTCGGAGATCTCCGGGTCGGACTGGTCCACCGTCTTGCCGGCCTCGTGTGCGGCGACCGCGACGAAGTCGCCGCGGCGGCGCGCGATCTCGTCGCCGATGGCGTCGAGGATGTCGGCGCGCTCGTGCGCGGAAAGCGCGCCCCAGGCCTTCTGGGTTTCCTGGGCGCGGGAGATGTGGTCGGCGATGACGGTTGGGTCAGTGATCTCCTCGCCGGTGTCTACAGCCGGCGGGTTTGTCAGGTGCTCGATTGCCCACGCGCGGTTGGCTTCAAGCGCCGGGTCCGTGTCCGGCTCGTTGAAGAAGCGGCCGGTGGTGGCCGACTCCGCGGAGACCTGGCGCCCGGTCTCGTTGGTGCGGTCCTGGTCCCGATTTGGACCGTTGCGCACGCCCCAGCGGTTGTCCACCGCCCAGCGGAAGACCTCCTCCTGCTCCTTAATCGGGTCCCGCTTATCGGTCTTGGGCGCGAACAGGGCGTGCAAGAAGTTCTGCGGTGCGGCGTTTTCTTCGAGACGGCGCACGAGGTAGCTCACCGCCACGTCAAAGTCGTCTTTGCGCACGACCGGGGTGTAGAGGATCTGGCGGCCGTAAGCCTCGCGCACGATCTGCTGCTGCGCCGGCGACATGCCCTGCAGCATCTCCGAGTCGAGCATGCCAGCGACACCGCGGCGCTGCGCCAGCTCGTAAGCGAGGGCAGAGGTGAATAAGTTGTGGGAGGCGATGCCGATGGCGACGCTGTCGGCGTACTCGGGGCGCACGATAAAGTCGAGCAGGCGGTAGTAGTTCGCGTCCACTTCGTCCTTGGTCAGGTACGGTGCCTGCGCCCAGCCCTTGACCTCCGCGTGGTGGCGCTCCATGGACAGGTTCGCGCCCTTGACCAGACGGATCTTGATCCTGGAGCCGCCGTCGGCCACGCGCTGCTTCGCAAAGTCTGCGAGGTACTCCAGCGCGCCGAGCGTGTCGGGCAGGTACGCCTGCAGCACGATGCCGCCCTGGTAGTCCTTGAACTCGTCCTCGCTGAGCAGCTGGGTAAACACGTCGAGCGTGAGGTGGAGGTCGTGGTACTCCTCCATGTCCATGTTGATGAACACCTGGGGGCTGCGGTCGCGCGCGGCGCGGTACAGCGGGCGGATGCGGTCTTTGACCAGCCGCACGCACTCGTCGTAGTCCCAATGATTGAGCTGGGAGACCATGGATGAGGCCTTGACGGACACGTAGGTCACGCGAGGGTTCTTGATCAGGTTCAGGGTGCGCTCTGCGCGGTCCGTCGCTTCCTTCTCGCCGAGCACGGCTTCGCCGAGCAGGTTGAGGTTGAGTTCCTCGCCGCGCCTCTCGGCGTTGTCGAGCAGGTTGTTCAGCGCGTCCGACTCCGCGTCGAGCACGAGGTGGCCGACCAGCTGACGCAGACGCATGCGCGCCGCCGGGACAACCACAAACGGCAAGAACGGGCCGACGAAAGCACCGGCACCGACGAGCAGGGCGTTGATGCGGCCGAGGAAGGACGCGTCGACGCCCCTGGTGATTGCGCGCAACGCGTTCGCGGCCACGCGGTTGTCTTCGGGGCGCATCACGCGGTCGACGAAGTCCATGGTGAAGCGGACACCGTTGTCGTCGCGAAGCATCTCGGCGAGCTGCTGTGTCTGGGCGTCGTCCGCATCGGCGTCGGCGGTCGCTTCCATCCAGTGGTACGCGCGGGTCACGGCCGCGTCGACCACATGATCGAGGTCAGCGGTGTTCTCGGGCGGAAGCTGGTTGGTGAGCAAGTTCGGCATATGTGTTCCTTACCACTAAAACAGTCCTATGTGACAACCCTCAAACTAATGCATATGTACGACGCAGGCCACTGATTTGTCAAAGATTCTCTGCGGGCATGAAAAAGCCCCGGAAAACACCGGTTTCCGGGGCTAGGGGAGGCGGGGTTAAAGGCCGCCGAAGGGGCCGCGCAACGGGTCAAACGGCGCGATGGTCTCGTCCACCTCGCCGGTCTCGATCTGCTTGGCCAGCATCTTGCCGGACAGCGGGCCGAGGATGATGCCCCACATGCCGTGGCCGCCGTTGGTGTACACGTTCGGTACCTTGGTCGCGCCCACCAGCGGCAGGCCGTCCGGGGTCACCGGGCGGGAGCCGACCCACTCGTCTTGGCGGTCCTCCCAATCGATGCCACGGAAGAACGGCTTGGTGGTGTGGATCATGGACGCGATTCGGCCAGGCTGGAACGGCTCGTCCGGGCCACGGAACTCCATCGTGCCGGCGATGCGGAAGCGGCCCTGGTACGGGGTGCAGGCGATCTTCGGGTCCGGAAGGTACACCGGGCAAGTTGCCGGCTCTGCGGTCTCCACGGAGAAGGAGTAGCCGCGGCCCGCCTGAATCAGCGTGGTCACGCCGAGGTCCTTGGCCAGTTTCGGCAGCCACGCGCCGGTGGCCAACACGACGTTGTCAGCGTGCAGCCACTCGCCGGTGGCCAGCTTCACGGCCGGCTTGCGGGTGGAGCTGACCTCCACGACCTCCACGCCGGTGGTGACCTTGCCGCCGCGCTCCACGATGGAGTTCGCGATTGCCTGGCAGTACGGGCCCGGCTCGATGAAGCGCTGGCCGCCCATGCGGTACGTCGCACCCACCTTGTCGGTGAGCATCGGGGCGTCCGTGCGGGCGTCGTCAAGCGTGATCTGCTCGAACGGGATCTCCTGGCCGTGGCGCTGGGCGCCCTCGACCTCCTTGAGGAAGCCGCTGGCCTTCTTCTCGTTTTCGAAACCGATGATGAACGGGCCTTCGTGGGTGGTCGCCTTCACGCCGCCGGCCTCGAGCTCGTCGAAGGCCGCGAGCGCGCCGAGATCGGCCTTGGTCAGGCCCGCCATCGTCTTGTCCCAGGCGCGGCCGGTGGCGTGCGCCATGAAGTTGGCGCAGAAACGCCACAGCTTCGGGTCGATGCGCACCGGCACATCGAGCGCGGCGTGCTTATCAAACAGTGCGGTCGGACCGTACGCCCACAGGCTCGAGTTCGACAGGGGAATGGTCTTGCCCGGCGCCAGCCAGCCGGCGTTGCCCCAAGACGAACCGGCGGCGACGTCGATGCGCTCGAGCACCTCCACCTCATGGCCGTACTCCTGAAGATGCCACGCGGTGGAAAGTCCGGTCATGCCAGCTCCCACGACGATCGTGCGGGTCATTTATGGTCCTCCTCACAAAGAAGTTCGATTGTGCTGAGGGCAATGTACCGCAGCGCACACCTCGCCGCCCCGCATTTCGCCTATCGACGTCCCTTCGGTTACCCCCCTTTGATCACCAACTCCGCAAGTCGCACTTCGCCGGCCTCGTCGGAGGCGTCCAGATCGACAGTGCCGTGCAGCTGGAAGGCATTGTCGCCCTCCGGGTCCTTGATGATCTGGGAGACCGTCCACGACCGGCCTGTGGTGTCCGCAAGGCGGAAGAACTCCGGCCCGCGCGCGTCAGGGCCCAAGTCCACGTCGTCGTACTCGTCGAAGTAGTCGTCCATCGCCGACGGCCAGTCCACACGCGCGTCCGGCTCTAGGTAGTCCAGCATCTCCGCCAGCTGATCTTCCTTCTCGTAGGCGAACAGCTCCACCAGGCGGAAGAAGTAGTTGCGGACCATGATGGTGAAGGCGCGGCGGTTCGCCGTGAGCGCCGTGGGATCCTCCACACCGAAGGCGAGCTCGCGGTCGATGGTGTCTTGGCTTACCGGCTGGTCGTCTCCAGTCATGTGCGCCCACTCGTCGATGAGCGAGGAATCCACCTGCCTGATCAACTCGCCGAGCCAGACGACGATGTCCTCCAGCTCCTCGTTCATGTACGCGTCCGGGATGGAGTAGGACAGGGTGCGCCACGCGTCGGTGAGGTAGCGCAGCACCACGCCCTCGGAGCGGGCCAGCCCGTAGGTGGCAATGAGGTCCGAGAACGTCATCGCGTGTTCGATCATGTCGCGCACCACGGACTTCGGCGACAGTTCGAATTCTTTGGCCCAGGGGTTGCCCTGGGTAAACGTGTCGAAGGCCTCGTCCAGCTCGTCGGCGAGCGGTTTGGGGTAGGTCACGTCCTCGATGATCGCCATGCGCTCGGTGTAGTCCACGCCCTCCGCCTTCAGCGCCGCGATCTCCTCGCCGCGGGCGGCGGTTTGCTGGGCCTGCAGCAGCTGGCGCGGGTCGTCCAAAATCGCCTCGAACGCGGAAATCACGTCCAGCGTGTAGGTCTCCGACTCCGGGTCCAGCAACGTGAGAAACGCCAGCGCGAAAGGGGACAGCGGCTGGTTCAGCGCGAAATCGCGGTCCAGCTCCTGGGTCAGGGTGTATGGCCGGTACGCGGGAGAATCCGGCGTGCGCTCGACGACCCCGGCGTTGATCAGCCCGCGGAACAGGTTGACCGCCTGGATGATGTCGCGGTTCTGTTTCGCCCGCGGGTCGTGGTTCGTGCGCAGCAGATGCCGCATGTGCTCGTAACCGTCGCCCGGGCGGGCGACGACATTGAGCAGCATCGAGTTAGACACCTTGAACTGGCTGGTCAGCTCCTCCGGCTCGGCCACCTTAAGACGCTCGAAGGTGTTCTCGGACCAGCTGACCTCGCCGTCGCGTGCCGCCTTCTTGCGGATCTTCTTCAGCTTCTTCGGGTCGTCGCCCGCCTTGCGGCGCAGCTTCACGTTCTCGATCTCGTGCTCCGGCGCCTCGACCACGACCGTGCCCTCGGTGTCGTAGCCCGCACGTCCGGCACGCCCGGCGATCTGGTGGAACTCGCGGGACTTCAAGATGCGCTGGCGGGTGCCGTCGAACTTGGCCAAGCCGGTGATCAGCACCGTGCGGATCGGCACGTTGATGCCCACGCCCAGGGTGTCGGTGCCGCAGATGACTTTCAGCAGTCCGGTCTGGGAGAGCCGCTCCACCAGGCGGCGGTACTTCGGCAGCATGCCTGCGTGGTGCACACCGATGCCGCGGCGCACCAGTTTGGACAGGGTTTTGCCGAAGGTCGTCGTAAAGCGGAAGTCCCCGATCTCGTCAGCGATGCGCTGCTTCTCCTCAGGCGTGATGATGTTCATGCTCGTCAGCGCCTGCGCCCGCTCCGTGGCCTCGCGCTGGGAAAAGTGCACCACGTAAATTGGCGCCTTGTTGTCTTCGAGCAGCTCCTCGATGGTCTCGTGCACCGGGGAGAACACGTAGTGGAAGTCCAAAGGCACCGGGCGCTCCGCGCCGCCGACGTACGTGGTCTTGCGACCCGTGCGCTCAGTGAGGTCCTTCTCCAGCCAGGCGGTGTCGCCCAACGTGGCGGACATGAGAAGGAACTGCGCCTTCGGCAGCTCCAGCAGCGGTACTTGCCACGCCCAGCCGCGCTCCGGCTCCGAGTAGTAGTGGAACTCGTCCATCACCACCTGGTCGATCCGGGCGTCCTTGCCTTCGCGCAGCGCGATGTTGGCCACGATCTCGGCGGTGGCGGCGATGATGGGGGCATTCGAGTTCACGGACGCGTCACCCGTCATCATGCCGACGTTCTCCGCGCCGAAAATCTCGCACAGCGCGAAAAACTTCTCGCTCACCAGCGCCTTAATCGGCGCGGTGTAAAACGTGCGCTGGCCGCGCGCCATCGCGATGAAGTGCGCGGCGTTGGCCACCATCGACTTACCCGATCCGGTCGGGGTGGCCAAGATGACGTTGTCGCCCGCAAGCAGCGCGAGCGAGGCCTCCTCCTGCGCCGGATACAGCGAGATGCCGCGGGATGTCGTCCACGAATTGAACGAGTCCCACACGGCATCCTCGAACAGCGATTCGGGGGCCTGCGCAATGTCTTCAAGCAAATCGGTCAGCATCACAGCATTCACCGTAGCCGACCGGCCGACACGCTAACGGGGGTCGTCGCCGTAGCCGTCCCCGTCGGAATCCCCTTGGTCGTCGTCAAGCGAACGCTCGGGTGCATTCGGATCGATGAAGAAATGGTCGCGCAAGCGCTGATCAGTCTCCTCGCTGTGGGGGAGGCTGCGCTGCTCGTTGCGGTCCCGGTCCTCGATGGCGGTGAGGTAGTTCTCAAACGCCTCGCTGATCTCCTCGCCGCTAGGCATCTGTGCCTCGCCCGGCATCATCGCCTGCGGGTGGCGGTCGCGGTACTCCTGCATCTCCCGGTCGTAGTGCTCCTCCAGGGCCTGCACCACATTCGTGATCTCGTCCGAGTTATGCGTCTGCTCCGCCAGCTGCTGCGACACCCGGCGCATATCCGCCTCCAGGGAACGCAGCGGGAACTGCAGCTTGGTGGAATCCTCCACGGACTGCAGCAGCTGGAACGTCGCGTGAGGGTACGGCGAAGCCGCTACGTAGTGCGGCACGTGCGCGGTGTAGCCGGCGACCGGGCGGCCGCGCTTGTGCAGTTCCCGCTCGATAAAGACCGAAGCGGAACCAGGCACGCTGACCATGCCGTCGAATGTGAACATGGAGCCGACCAACTCGCGGTCGTTGCCGTGGGCGGAAACCACCAGCGGGCGGGTGTGCGGAGCACCCATCGGAGCCGCATAAAGGCAGATGGTCTTGCTTACGCCAAACCGATCCGCGAGATCCGCCACCGCACTACTAAAAGCCTCCCAGCGCAGGTCCGGCTCCGGGCCGGAGAGGAGAAGGAAGGACTGGCCCTTCTCGTCGCGAACGACGCGCATATCTAGTTGCAGGTCCGCAACATCGGTGATTTCGGCGTGCGACAACGTCACCGTCGGGCGGCGGGAACGGTAATCAATCAGCTCGTCGTTGCTAAACGTCGCCACAGTCCTCGACTCCAGCGCGGCCTTCAAGTGGTCGGCCGCGGACTCAATGGCGTGGCCCGCATCGGCGTAGCCGTGCATCGCGACAATAAGGGCAGGGCCGTTGTTTGCCTCCCCGCTCACCTGCGGCGCGGGGTACTCAAGTTCGTACATACGACGTTCCTGCGTCATGGTCTTCGGCCTCCTGAAATTGCTCGCCTTCCCGGCTTTCGTGCTCCACCCACACAACGGTTGGCGTCGCGGAATATTCCATTGTGCCCGACCCGCAACCGGAAGTTGGCACCCACGGCCTTAAGGATTGCGTACGAAGAGGTGTGAAGAAAACTTCGCTCCCGCATGGAACCGGTGCGCCCCTTCGAGCGTCTAACAGTTATGGATATTCAGCCACAACCGCACGAAACAAACCATCCGACCAGCCCGATCTCGCCGTGCCCGAGCGCGCAGTTGCTCCGCTCGCCGGCACAACTCATCGCCTCCATCCCGGCCGCGCTCGGCTACTTCCCAAACGAGGCGGTAGTGCTCATCAACGCCTACAGCCCACCGGGAGCTTCACCGACCTTGGAAATCGGGGCCTACCTCGACGCCGATGTGGGAAGCACCGAGAGTATTCAACGCGCGCTGCAACGCATCCCTCTCGCCCGACATGTGGCCACCTTTGCCGTAATTGTCACGCGGGTTCCGGAGTCCCAGATGGTTGCGGTGGCTGCGGAAGGGTTGCGAATGGCAGCGGACGCATTCGGCGAGATCGTCGAAGCCTGCTGGATCGTCTCCGAAATCGCCGACGGCACGCACTACCAGTTGGTGTTCGGACCCGACCCGGACACCGCCAGTGCAGTCTGGGAATGGAGCGCGGGCTACGAGCAAGGCACGGTGACCTCGGTGGCAGCGGCAGAACCGATGCGCCCGTTGATCGACCACGGAGTGCTGCCGGAGCTGCACAAGGGCGAAGTGTTCTCCCACTTTGCCCCGGTCTTCGAGCCTGATGTGGAGACAGGGGAGGCTCTCGCGCCCGCCGCGTACACGCGCGGCGCTGAATTGTTCCAACTGGTGAAGATGGCTCCGAAAGCCGCGCGGGTCCAGATCAAAAGAGCATGTAGCGTCTACGCCGCCGCGCCGAACGCGGGGCTGATCGACATCGACGGCAGCCTCTTTATCGACGACGTGTTTACCGGTCAGGACGACGTCGAGCTGTTCGCCGCCATGCTGTCCGGAAGTAGATTGCGCGACTTCCTCATTCTCGACGCGTTGGAACGCCCGCGGGCGGCCGGAGCGGTGCTGTTGACCATCGCGCGCAATTTCCGCGGGGAAATCAGGGCGAACGCGCTGTGCCTGTGGGCCATGATCGCCTTGTCGCAGGGACTCATCGGTTGGGCCAGCGCGGCGCTGGAGTGTGCAGAGGGGGAGCTGCCGGGGCACAACTTGACCGCGTTGTTGGGCGGCGTGTTGGACATCGGGCAGGGCCATTCACTACTCGAGCTGTGTCGCCAGGGGTGCCTAGACACCTGGAGCGAGCTCGAGGGGTAATGCGCGTCTAGCGTGCGGAATGCGACCGGTCCCCGAGCTGGCGGGTGAACTCCCAGGCGTCTTCGACGATGGTGCGCAGCTGCGTCCGCGTCGGGTTCCATCCGAGGGCGTCGCGGATCTTCTCCGAGGACGCGATCAGCGTCGCCGGGTCGCCTGCACGGCGCGGCGCCACCTCCGCCGGGATTGGGTGGCCGGTGACCTCGCGGCAAACCTCGACCACCTCGCGAACGGAGTACCCGTCGCCGGAGCCCAAGTTGTAGATCTGGTGCGTGCCGGGGGAGTTGGCTTCAAGCGCGAGCACGTGCGCGTCTGCGAGGTCCCGGATATGGATGTAATCGCGCACGCACGTGCCATCCTTCGTGGGCCAGTCGTCGCCGTACATCATGATCTTGTCGCGGTAGCCCATTGCCACCTGCAGCACGATGGGGATCAGGTGCGTCTCCGTGATGTGGTTTTCGCCGATGCCGTTGTACGCGCCGGCGACGTTGAAGTAGCGCAGGCTGGTTGCGCCAAGGCCGTAGGCGTTGCAGTAAGAGGTGATGGCGTCATCGATGGCCAACTTCGTCGCGCCGTACGGGTTGGTCGGCCGGGTGGGAGCGTCCTCCGTAATCGGCACCACGTCAGGTTCTCCGTAGGTGGCGGCAGTGGAGGAAAAGACCAGCGAATTCGCACCGTGGCGGCGCATCGCATCGAGCAGAGCCAGCGAAACGTCGAGGTTGCCGTGCCAGTACTTGGCGGGGTCCTCCATGGACTCGCCGACAAGGGACCTCGCCGCAAAATGCAGCACGCCGTCCACCGGTGCGGCGCCGTCTGCGGCGAGCACATCGTCGATGACGTCGCGGATCTCACCTTCGACAAACGTGGCGCCTTCCGGAACGGCGTAACGGTTGCCGGTGGACAGATCGTCCACGACGATCACTTCGTGTCCCGCTTCGAGCAGGGTGGCAGCGCATACGCTGCCCACGTAGCCGGCGCCGCCGGTGACAACAAGCTTCATGGCAGTCCTTTCCGTGCTGGCTAGTCTTCGCGCTCCACGCGAAGGGCATGCGAGACATCCGCGGTGAGAACGAAAGTCTCACCCTTATCCGTGGACACCTCCAGTGCGCCGTCTTCCAGCGGCTGCAGTTCCACCGTCTGGCCCACCAATTGGCCGGCGGCCCTTGGCAGTGCGCCGTCCTGCAGGATCTCGCTGATCTGCACCACCTTTGCGCGCACAGGTTCCTTGAGCCGGAGGTCGCTGGCGCGGGTGCCCGCTTGGTCGGCGGTGCTGGCGGCTGCGCCGAGCTCGTCGAGTGCGGGGATTGGGTTGCCGAAGGGGGAGCGGTCCGCGTTGTCCAGCACCGCGACGACGCGGCGCTCCACCTCTTCGCTCATCACGTGCTCCCACCGGCACGCCTCCTCGTGGACCTGGGCGAGGTCCAGCTTCAGCACGTCCGTAAGCAGGCGCTCTGCAAGACGGTGCTTGCGCATCACGGCGGTGGCGCGCCGGCGCCCCTCATCGGTCAGCGACAGGGAGCGGTCGTGCTCGACCACGATCAGTCCGTCGCGCTCCATGCGCGCAACCGTCTGCGAGACGGTCGGGCCGGACTGCTCGAGGCGTTCCGCGATTCGCGCACGCAGCGGCGTAATGCCCTCCTCTTCCAGTTCGTAGACGGTGCGCAGATACATCTCTGTGGTGTCAACGAGGTCACGCACTGTGATGCTCCCTTCCAATCGCGGTGCTGGCTCGGGGTCCAAAAACCATGTGGCAACACTGTAGCCCAGCACCCGCGGCGGTACCGGTGAACCTCATGCGGGGCGCTGGGCTGTAAACGTGTGCTGACTGCGGCAGCTTAGAGCGCGTAATCGCGCAGGCGGTCGGCACGCTCGCCGGCGCGCAGCTTCGCCATCACTTCGCGTTCGATCTGGCGGACGCGCTCGCGCGACAGGCCGAACTGGCGGCCGATCTGGTCCAGGGTGCGCGGCACGCCGTCGGTCAAGCCGTAGCGCATGCGGATGACGTCCTGCTCGCGCTGCTCGAGGCCGTTAATGATGTCCTCGATATCGTCGTGGCGCAGGGTGGTCACCACCGCGTCCTCGGCATCGGTGGCCTCGGCGTCTTCGATGAAGTCGCCCAGCGGCGCCTCCTCGTCGGCACCGACCGGCATGTCCAAGCTCACCGGGTCACGCGACTGGCGCAGCAGCATCTCAATCTTGGATTCCTCGATGCCGGATTCCTCCGCCAGCTCCTCGTTCGTGGGCTCGCGGCCCAGGGACTGGTACATCTCACGGCGGATGCGGGACAGCTTGTTCACCTGCTCCACCAGATGGACTGGGAGGCGGATCGTGCGGGACTGGTCCGCCATGCCTCGCGTGATCGCCTGGCGGATCCACCACGTGGCGTAGGTGGAGAATTTGAAGCCCTTGGAGTAGTCGAACTTCTCCATCGCGCGGATCAGGCCCAGGTTGCCTTCCTGGATCAGGTCCAGAAGCGGCATGCCGCGGCCGGTGTAGCGCTTCGCCAGCGACACCACGAGGCGCAGGTTGGCTTCCAGCAGGTGGGCGCGCGCCTTGCGGCCTTCCTTCGCCAGAATCTTCAGGTCGCGATTCTTCGCGCGGGTGAGCTTCACCTCCGGATCGTCCAAAAGGCGCTGCGCGTACAAGCCGACCTCGATCTGCTGGGCGAGTTCGACCTCCTCCTCAGCGTTGAGGAGGGCAGTCTTGCCGATGCCGTTGAGGTAGACGCGAACAAGGTCCGCAGAAGGGTTGTCGTTTGTCTGGTTCCTCCGGCTACCGCGGTCGACGGTCTCTTCGGATTCCTTGGTTCCCTGTGCAGCGTGATCCGGTTGGGTCATGTGGCAACGCCTCCTCGGACTAGGTGGAAAAGCTGGGTGGGACAGCTGGGCAGTCTAGATGGGCAACGTTCAGCTGTCGCCCAGTGTTCCCGCCCGCGGGAAATATATTCAGGTCACGCTTCGACGATCACGGTGAAGGGACCGTCGTTGACGCTTTCGACCTGCATATGCGCACCAAATCGGCCTTCCTCGACGTGGATGCCGCGCGAGCGCAGTGCCTCGGCAATATTGCCGATCACCGGTTCCGCGACGTCGCCAGGTGCAGCGTCGCTCCAGGACGGGCGCCGTCCTTTCGCCGTGCGGCCCATCAACGTGAACTGGCTGACCAGCAGCACCGGAGCGCCAGCATCCTCCACCGACCGTTCGCCGTCGAGAATGCGCAGTTCCGCGATCTTGCGCGCAACCGTCTCCCACGCATCGTCCGCGTCCTCGCGGCCCGCGCCGACGAGAGCGAGGATCCCGCCGGTGTCGGGACAGTCGATCGCACCGACGGTCTCGCCGTCCACGGTCACGGACGCGCTTGTCACACGCGTGAGTACTGCTTTCATTGCTGCTCCGTTCTGTTTAAAGGTGAGTCAATTGCGCAATTTCAGCGGGAAGGATCAGCCCGTGGCGCACGAGGTCAACCACCGCGCCCGCCGCATCCGCTTCAAGTTTGTCGACGTCCTCCGGTTGCCCCAACCCGCGCGACGCCGCGTACAGGCCGACCACGTCCCGAAGCGGCAACCCGTTCGGGTGCAGCCCCGAGAGCAGCGAGAGGATGCCCGCGTCGATGGTGTGGGAAAACCGCGGCCCGTCGGTGCGGGTGATGCGCAGCGTCTCATCCGCGAACCCCATGCCGAGTTCGGTGTCCGCGAGCTTGATGTCTTCCAGCGCTACCGTCGGCCGGACCACGTAGTTCGCGTCGAGGACGTCGTCGCGGTCTTTGCCGCGCAGCCAGGCGGTGCGGGTGAAGTACTCTTCCGCCTCCGGGCCGAGCGGGTCAGAAAACGGCTGGGACAGTTCCTCGCAGGTGATTTCGCTGGGAGCGTCGCCGATGTCTTCCAACAGGATCCAACCGAAGCCCACCGCGTGGACGTCGTTGTCCGCGAAGTGGTCGAGCCACTGCACGGTGCGCGCGACGCCTTCATCGGAGCGGGGATCGATGGACTCGTCGCGCAGCCAGGTGGAGACGTACATTCCGGGATCGACCACATCGCGCTGCAGCACCCAGGCGCTCACGCCGTGGGACGGCAGCCAGGAGGCGACGCGGGCCTGCCAGGACTGGTCGAGCACATGCACCCACGAACCGAGGATGAACGCGCGGCCGCCCTCGGCGAGGTGCTCCGGCGCCTGGCCGAGCACCAGCTCAGTTGCGCCGTCGAGGTCCAAACCAGAATCGCGGTAGACATGCCCCACCTCCGGCAGCCCCACCACGAACGGCGGGTTGGCCACGATGCGGTCGAATATCTCGCCTTGCACCGGCTCGAACCATGCGCCCTCGCGCAGCTCCACGTTGTCCACCCCGTTCGCCCGCATGGTTGCCTCGGCGAACTCCAGCGCGCGGGTGTGGACGTCCGTGGCCACCACGCGCGTGGCGGCGTCCGCCTGCGCGAGCGCCTGGATGCCGGAGCCGGTGCCCAAATCCAGCACCGAATCCACCGGGGTGCACGGGGTGGCGGACAGCAACGACAGCGACGCCGAGCCGACGCCGAGGACGTGGTCGCGGCCCGGGACGTGGTCCGTCATGGACGCGTCGAGGTCGGAGAGCACCAGCCTCGGCTTGCCGGCGACCACGTGGGGGCGAACTTCAACGGCGATGCGGTACGTGGACGATTCGGCCACGGGCACGACCAGGTGGTCGTCGATAAGCGAAAGTGCGAGCTTCGGAGTGAGCATGTCACCCAACGCCTCCGCTGTGGCCGGGCGGCGCAGCAGGAAAAACCGGATCAGGCGCGACAGGCGCGCATCGTCGGAACACGCCGCGAGAACGACGCCCGGCTCGCGGCGGTAAAGCGCCTCAGTCGCCTCCGGGCCGAGGTGCGCCGCGACGCCGTCGGCGCTGAAACCGGCTGCGGTCAGCTCCCCGGCAAGCGCCTGCGCAACTGCGGGAAGGTGAGGGGAGAGGTCATCTGGGGCAGTCACGCAAAAACTCCTGCAGTGCGAGGGGGCTATTCGTCGTGGTCGATGATAGCGGGGGAGCTAGACCGGTCCTTCTCCGCCGAATCCAGCGCCGTGCGTTGCTGCTGCGCCAGCATCTGCTGCTCCTGGCGCGCCACCGCCGGCTTGTAAACATTCTTCTGACGGGTATCCCGGACCTCGCCCTGCGCGTTGCCGCGCACGACGGCGATCCACGGCAGCGGGACAGACACCACGAACAAAATGCCGGCGAGCACCCACCAGTTCGCCCACGCCGCGGCCACCGCCGCGACGATGAACGGCAGGCGCAACCCCTGCAAGACGGCGTACTGCTTCTCGCGCGACTGCCTGTTTTGCTCCGGGGTGTAGGAAGCGTCCGTGATCAGCGCGCGGGATTTCCTGCCCCGGCGTGAGTGGCGGGAGGCGCGCCCGGTGGATGTGTGGTCGTTGGCGCTCATGAACTCTGAGGTTAGCCCTCCGGCTTAACCTCTCGCCCAAATTGGGGCATGATGGTTGCCGTGAATACGACGACGAAGACGCTCGAGCGCCCGGACCTCAGGGAAGACACCTCGTCGACCACGGACGACGGCACCCCCAAGTTCTTCCACTACGTGAAGAAGGACCAGATCGTCGATTCCGCCATCTCCGGAAAAATGGTGGTGGCGCTGTGCGGCGAGACCTTCCCGGTGAAAAAGCAGGCCAAGCCCGGGTCCCCGGTTTGCCCTGACTGCGAGCGGATCTACAAGGGGCTGCGCCGCAAGTGACCGCCGCGACTTCTGGGCCCCAGCTGCGCAAATGGCAGCAGGAGGCCCTTGATTCGTTTCTCCGCGACAAGCCGCGCGACTTCATGGCCGTGGCAACCCCTGGCGCGGGCAAAACCACCTTCGCGCTCACCCTGGCCTCTCGCCTGAAAGAGGACAAGACTGTCCAGCGTATCATCGTGGTGGTGCCCACGGAGCACCTGAAGCACCAGTGGTCCGACGCGGCGAAGCGCTTCGGGCTGTCGTTGGACCCGAACTTCACCAACTCGTCCGCGGTCAACGCCTCCTACGACGGCATCGTGGTCACCTACGCGCAGGTGGGCATGCACCCCTTCAAGCACCACGCTGTGGCTTCTGCCCGCCGCACGCTGGTGATCTTGGACGAGATCCACCACGCCGGCGATTCCAAGAGTTGGGGCGACGGCGTCTACGAGGCGTACAACGATGTGGAGCACCGACTTGCGCTGACCGGCACACCGTTTCGTTCCGACGACTCGCAGATCCCGTTCGTGCGCTACGTCGAAGACGGCGAAGGGCACTTGGTCTCGGAGGCCGATTACACCTACGGCTACTCGCATGCGCTTGCCGATGGCGTGGTGCGCCCCGTGGTCTTCCTCGCGTACTCGGGTGAGGCGCAATGGAAGGACTCGGCGGGCGAGGAGTATTCCGCCCGCCTTGGCGAGCCGCTCAACGCCGAGCAAACCACCCGCGCCTGGCGCACCGCGTTGGACCCGAAGGGCGATTGGATCGCCGCGGTGCTTTCCGCCGCGCACACCAGGTTGATGAAGATCCGCGCGAACATGCCGGACGCCGGCGGGTTGGTCATTGCCACGAACAAGACCACCGCCCGCGCCTACGCGAAAATCCTGGAGTCACTGTCCAACACCCCGGTCACCGTGGTGCTGTCCGACGAGCCGGGCGCTTCCGACCGCATTGACGAGTTCTCCGCCTCCCGCGACGAGTGGATGGTTGCGGTGCGCATGGTCTCCGAGGGCGTGGACGTGCCGCGCCTGTCAGTTGGCGTCTACGCCACCTCAGCGTCCACCCCGCTGTTTTTCGCGCAGGCGATCGGCCGTTTCGTGCGCTCCCGCATGCCGGGCGAGTCCGCCTCCGTGTTTCTGCCCTCCGTGCCGGTGCTGCTGCGACTGGCGGAGGAGATGGAGGTCTCGCGCGACCACGTCCTGGGCAAACCTCACCGAGAATCCGGCTGGTCCGACGAGCTGCTGGATCAAGCAAACCGCACGCAGACCGAGCCGGACGACATGCCGTCCTACGAATCCATCGGCGCGTCCGCCGAGCTGGACTCGCTGATTTTCGACGGCTCGACTTACGGCACGCCCACCCAAGCAGGCTCCGCCGAAGAGCAGGACTTCCTCGGCCTGCCCGGCCTGCTCGACGCCGACCAGGTGCGAACGTTGTTGGCCAAGCGGCAAAGCGACCAACTGGATGCCCGCGACGCCGAGGAGCGGGCGCGCAGGGCAGAGGAGCGCAAGGCCCGCGAGCGTGCGGAGGTGCTTGGCGAGCCGGTGAAGAAGCCCGTCCCGGCAGAGGAAGCGGCAGCTGCCTCTAACGCCACAACCGCCGCGGACGAAATCCCCGCGCTGCGCAAGGAGCTCAACGCCCGTGTGGCCATCGCCGCCGGGAAGACCGGCCGGCCCCACGGCGCGATCCACACGGAGGTGCGCAAAGCCTGCGGCGGGCCGCCCACCGCGCTGTGCAACGCCGAGCAGCTGCGCGAGCGCATCGCCTTCCTGCGAGACTGGTAGCCCCACCGGTAGGGTGGCGTGCACCGCAATGAAACGAAAGGAATTGTGATGAGCACCCCTTACAACGGCCAGAACCCGAACGGTCAAAATCCGAACGGCCAGAACCCGTACGGTGAAAACCCCTACGGTGGCGGCCAGTACGGCACCAACCCTGCTGGCGGCCACCCGGAGGGCGTTTCCAACTATGGCGACTACACCGCCCCCGAGCAGCTGCAGCCGGACTACACCCGCGGCGAGCCTGGCCACGCCGGTTACGGCATGGCCGGCAGCAACTACAACCAGCCGCCGACGTCGTACGGCTACGAGGCAGCACCGCCCCAGCAGAACAACGGTGTCGCCCTCGCAGCGATGATCCTGGGCATCCTGTCCTTGCTGGGCCTGCTCTTCCTTTTCCCGGGCCTCATCCTCGGCGTGATCGCGCTGATTCTGGGCATTGTCGGTGTGAAGAAGGCCAACTCCATCGTTGGCCCAGGTTCCCGCAAAGGCATGGCAATCTCCGGCATCGTCATGGGTGCAATCGCCACCATTCTGTCCGCGCTGATGCTCATCTTCGGCATCTCCTTGGCGAAGCAGCTCTTGGACGACGGAGTCATGGAGGCGTGCGAGCAGTTCCAAGGCGATAACGAGCAGTACAAGACCTGTATCGAAGACGAGGTTGAAAAGAGCCTGAACAACTAGGCACTTGCTTTTCGACGGCTAACGCCCCGACCACGATCGGTCGGGGCGTCTACGCGTTTCGGGGGAGATCCGGGCTGTTAGTCCAGGTAGTCGCGCAGCACCTGGGAGCGCGACGGGTGGCGCAGCTTCGACATGGTCTTGGACTCGATCTGTCGGATGCGCTCGCGCGTCACGCCGTAAACCTGGCCGATCTCGTCGAGGGTGCGCGGCATGCCGTCGGTAAGCCCGAAGCGCAGGCGCACAACGCCGGCCTCGCGCTCGGACAGGGTGTGCAGGACGTCCTGCAGCTGGTCCTGCAGCAGCGTGAAGGACACGGCGTCCACGGCGACAACGGCCTCGGAGTCCTCGATGAAGTCGCCGAGCTGGCTGTCGCCCTCATCGCCGATGGTCTGGTCGAGGGAGATCGGCTCGCGGGCGTACTGCTGGATCTCGAGGACCTTCTCCTCGGTGATATCCATTTCCTTCGCCAGCTCGAGAGGCGTGGGCTCGCGGCCGAGGTCCTGCAGCAGCTCGCGCTGGATACGGCCGAGCTTGTTGATGACCTCGACCATGTGCACCGGGATACGGATAGTGCGGGCCTGGTCCGCCATCGCGCGGGTGATCGCCTGGCGGATCCACCAGGTGGCGTAGGTGGAGAACTTGTAGCCCTTGGAGTAGTCGAACTTCTCCACAGCACGGATCAGACCCAGGTTGCCCTCCTGGATCAGGTCCAGAAACGCCATGCCGCGGCCGGTGTAGCGCTTCGCAAGGGAGACCACCAGACGAAGGTTCGCCTCCAGCAGGTGGTTCTTCGCCTTCCGGCCGTCGCGCGCCACTGCGCGCAGATCGCGCTTCACCGCCGGGGTGAGCTTGGCGTCCTTGTCGCCCTCCGCGGCGGCGCGCGCCATCTCGTCGAGGCGGTACTGCGCGTACAGCCCAGCCTCGATGCGCTTGGCCAGGGACACCTCCTGCTCAGCATCGAGCAGGGCAACCTTGCCGATCTGCTTGAGGTAGGCGCGCACCGAGTCGGCCGAGGCGGTCAGCTGCGCATCCTTGCGCGCCTGGCGCAGCGCGGCAGATTCCTCGATGTCCCAGACAGAGGAGCCCTCGTCCTCGTCTTCTTCGTCCTCGTCATCGCCGCCGTCTTCGCCGAGGTCGTCGTCATCCTCGCTGTCGTCGCCGAGAGCACCGTCGATATCCTCGTCGAAGGCATCGTCATCGTCGCCGATCTCCGCATCGTAATCCGCGTCATCGCGGTCGGAATCCTGATCGTCCAATTCGTCCGCGCCGCCGGTGACAGACTGAAGCTCGTCGTCCAGCTCGTCGGCATCGCCCGCGGTGCTTTTCGCGGCCTTGGTCGCCTTTTTCGCTGTGGCCTTCTTCGCCGTCGTCTTCTTGGCGGTTTTCTTGGCAGACTTCTTTGCGGTCTTCTTCGCAGTCTTCTTAGCTGCCTTCTTCACCGTCTTTTTGGCGGTCTTCTTCGCGGATTTCTTCGCAGCTTTCTTGGCTGTCTTTTTCGCGCTGGACTTGGCAACGCTGCCTGCGCCGCCGTCGGACGAAACCGCAGTCACGTCGTCGGCACTGTTGCTTGAAGCTTGGCTGGCTACCACGTACGCCCTTTCGAGTCAATCGGACCTTACCACTGGCAATCCAGGGTACGTATGCGTCCCGAAATTTTCAGAACGCCAATATTAACAGTCGTCCGAGCGGAGTATTCCTTCCCCCGCGGACTGACCATTTAACGGCAACCACCGTACAACAACCTTCAGGCTGGTCTACGGTGCGACATGGTTCTGGGCGGCCATCGCTGCCCCCACGATTCCTGCACGGTTGCGCAACGCTGCTGGAACAACCGGGGTGTCCACCGTGAGCAATGGGACCCACTTTTCGGAATGGCGGGAAATCCCGCCGCCGACGATGAACGCGGCCGGGTTGAACAACCGGTCGTACTCGTGGAGCACCTTATCCACGCGTTTGGCCCACTTCTTGTAGCTCAACTCCTCCCGGTCTTTTGCCGCGGAGGAGGCGAGGTGCTCTGCCTCGGTGCCGTCGATAAGCATGTGCCCGAGTTCGGTGTTGGGGAACACCGTGCCGTCCATGAGAAACGCCGACCCGATGCCGGTGCCGAAGGTGAGGAAGATGACTGCCCCCTTGCGGGCGGCCTCATCGCCGAAGGCCACCTCGGCGATGCCGGCCGCGTCCGCGTCGTTGAGCGCAGAGACGGCATCGCGGCCCAGCGCTTGGGTGAACAGGTCGTGCACATTGGTGCCCACCCACGATTCATCGATGTTGGCCGCGGTGCGCGCGACCTGCTGGGTCACCACGGAGGGGAGGGTGACCCCGACGGGGCCGTCCCAATCGCACTGCCGGACAATTTGCGCGACCACTTCGGCCACCGCTTCCGGCGTTGCCGGCTGCGGCGTAGCAATCTTCACGCGTTCGCTCACGAATTCGCCGGTGCGCAGATCCACTACGGCCCCCTTCACGCCGGAGCCGCCCACATCAACGCCGAAACCTCGAGCCTGTTCTGTCATGCAGTGAAGTGTACAAACGTCACGGCAGTTCCGCCTTGCTACTGCGCATCGCGACTGAAGTTTTCTGCTTCTGAGCAGGAAAGATGACAGGGCTATGTGTTTGACCTAGTATTCCGCTCAAATAACGACATTCAGGCCCCTCCCGGGGCGACCACGCTGAGCTGGAGGACACACACCATGGCCACCGATTACGACGCGCCTCGCCGCCGCATGGACGACGAGATTGAGACCGACTCCTTGGAAGGTCTCAAGGCTGCTGAAGTAGCTGGCAGCAGCATGGACGACGATGGCGAGATCGTGGAACCGGTGGAGCCTCCGACCCAGGACCTCTCCGGCGAAGAACTCAACGTCGAGGTCAAGCCGCGCCAGGACGACGAGTTCACCTGCGCGTCCTGCTTCCTCGTGCAGAAGAACAAGCGCCTCGCCTACACCGAGGAAGACGGTTCCAAGATCTGCCTCGACTGCGAGTAAGCATCTGCTTATCGACGGCTAAAGGGCGGTCCCATCCCGACAGATGGCGCCGCCCTTTGTTGTCTGCTGTGACGCTCCGGGCTACCCGGCGGTAGTGCCTGGCGCGAAGGCCGCCAGCACCGCTTCGGGGTTCTTCGAGGAGACCAGCCAGTACGGGGTGGGGTCCTCCGGGTCGTCCAAGACGATCAGCACGTGTTCGCTGACCCAGGGGCGCGAGACCAAATACGCCGCCGGATCCAGCTGGCGCCCCAACGCATTCTGGCGGGCGGAACCCGGCACCACCATCGAGCGTGAAACTACTGTGCTGGGCAGGTTCGCGTCGTCGACGAGCAGCCAGCGCGTGCCGTCCGGATCCTGCTCAACGGAGACTGTGGTGCGCGACAACCAGAACAAAAACCACGCGAATAGGGCAGTGAACAGCACTAGCGGAACTGCGAACCACCACACGTTGCGGTTGAGGCCCAACTGCCCGGCGAGCAGCAGAGCGAGCCCGGCGAGGGCAGCCCACCAATACCAAGGCACCCACTGGCGCTCCGTGTACAACACCTTTGCCTGAGGTGCGGTCGCAGCCGGTGCTGCATTCTCGGAGCCGGGGTTTGAAGGGGTCGAAGCGGTCTCACTCACGCATTCCACAATAGGCGGGGCAAACGCAGGGACATACTTGCGCGGCAGCAACGGGGGAGCCCGGCGCAGTGCCCCGACGAAGTAGCGCTGCCGGAGCGGCACTGACGTAGTGTGGGGCGGGTGGAGAACCAAAACAGCACGTACAGCACCTACGGTGGCGATCCGCTCCCGCCGATTCCAGTCAAGCGCCTTGATCCGGAGCTGCCAATGCCGATGCGGGCACATCCGGAGGACGCCGGCGCGGACCTGTATTCCGCAGAAGATCTGGTGTTGCAGCCGGGGGAGCGGGCGCTGGTGGCCACCGGTGTGGCAATCGCGCTGCCGGTAGGCACGGTCGGCCTGATCCACCCGCGTTCCGGCATGGCCGCCAAGCACGGGTTGAGCATCGTCAACACGCCCGGCACGATCGACGCGGGCTACCGCGGAGAGTTGAAGGTCTGCCTGCTCAACACCGACCGGTCCCAGCCGATCGAGATCACCCGCGGCATGCGGATTGCGCAGCTGGTGATTCAGCGCGTGGAATTGGTGGATTTCACCGAGGTTGAGGCGCTGGACGAAACACAGCGCGGCGCGGGCGGGTACGGCTCGACCGGCACGCACTAGCACGGGCTACAGTCAGTAACCGCAAACACAAGAATTACACTCATCTGCGACCACCAATTTAGGGAGTGACCACCGATGGCATTTTGGCCGTTTGGCAAGAAAAAGAAGAAGCAGAAGCAGGAGAATCCTGTAGCGTCCTCGCCGCTCGAGCCGAAGCAGGACCAGCCCGCGGCCGAGCCTGAGGCGGCGCCGAAGATCGAGGCGGCTGAGGAAGCTGCGCCCGCTGAACAGCCCGTCGACAAGCCCGTTGAAAAGCCGGAAGCTGCCCCCGCGTCCGCACCTGTCGCTTCCGCCGCAGCTGGTGTGGAGGCGCTGACGGACTACGACCCGGTCGGCGGCTCCACCGGCCCGTTCGACGGCGACAACGTGGACATCGAGGACTTCGACTTCTCGGACTTTTCCAACGTCACCCTGAACCTCGGTTCCATCCGCGTCCCGCTGCCGAAGGAATCCCAGGTGCAGGTGGAGATGGGCGAACAGGGCCCCAAGATGGTCCACGTAGTCACCCGCTACGGCCGCATCACCCCGGTGGCATTCGCCGCGCCGCGCACCGGCGGCCTGTGGGAGGAATCCTCGGAGGAGATCATCGCGGGCATGCGCGCCGAAGGCATGCCGGTGGAGATCCAGCAGGGCCCGTGGGGCCAGGAGATCGTGGGCACCGGCACAAACGGCGTCATCCGCATTATCGGTGTGGAGGGCCCGCGCTGGCTCTACCGCGTGACCTTGGCAGCACCGACCGGGTCTGAAGACCAGCTCGCTGAGATCGGCCGCGAGACCATCGCGCGCTCCTTCGTCTACCGCGGCGAGGACCCGATTTTGGCCGGCAACTCCCTGCAGGTAGTCCTTCCTGCGCAGCTGGCGCAGCAGGTGCAGGCAGCGGCTGAGGCCAAGGCGCGTCAGGGTCAGGCGTCCGCGCAGGCTCCGGCGGAGGGTAACCCGAACGCCCTGAGCGACGCGCTGAAGCAAATCATCGCCCAAAACGCGGAGAACCAGAAGCAGCTGCAGGAGCTGCGCGAGCGCCGCGCAGCCGGCGGCAGCACGAAGGCAGGCGGCGACACCCCGTCTGCTGCCGAGTAAGTGGCGGAGCTTCAGCACGGCACCGGCTCGCCCGCTCTCGCGGTCGGGGAGCCGGTGCGCTTGCATGTCCGGGCCATGGCTCACGGCGGTGAAGGCATTGCCGACGCGCCCGACGGCCGCGTGGTGTTCGTCCGCGGCGCAATCCCCGACGACACGGTGGAGGCGACGCTGACGAAGGTGAAGAAGCGTTGGGCCCGCGCGGAGACCACCGCTGTACTTGAGCCGTCGCCGCACCGAGTCGATCCCACCTGCCCCGCGGCGGCCGCAGGCGCGGGGTGCTGCGACTTTTCCCATATCGAGGCAGATGCGCAGCTGGAGTTCAAGCGCGAGGTGCTGCTTGGACAACTTGGAGCGCTTTCTTCCCGCTTCGGGGTGCTTGACGCGCTCGACCTTGGTGCAGTGGAGGCGGTCCAGCTCCAGCCGGTCACCGGGTGGCGCACCCGCGTCCGGCTTGGCGTGGACAGCCAGGGCAACGCCGGCATGCGGCGGGCGCGTTCCACCGACGTTGTCGCAGGAGTGACGTGCACCCAGCCGGTGCCGGGCTTGCTTGACGGCATCGTGGGCGAACAGGCCGAGAAGTTCACCCCCGGCGCCGAGCTTGTCGTTGCGGTTGATGCCGACGGCACCCGCCACGTAGTGGAGACCCAGGCTGCGCAACGCGGCCGCCGCGTGGAGCGCGTCGAGCGCGTGCTTGAAGGTCCAGGTGAGCTGGTGGAGCGCGTGCGCGGGTTCGACTTCGTCTTTCCACCAACTGCGTTTTGGCAGGCGCACCTGCGCGCCCCTGAGGCGTACTCGGACGTGATCGCGCAGTGGGGTGCGGGGGAGTACACCAACCGCGTGGGCTGGGACCTCTATGGCGGTGTCGGCGCGTTCGTGCCGTCGATGAGCGAGGCGCTCGGCGGCGGCCGAATCGAGTCGGTGGACTACTCCAGCGCAGCAACCTCCCGCCGCCAGCAGGTCGCGGACGCCTGCGATGTGCGCGTCCACCACGGCGATGCGGCGGCGGTCGTGGGCGAGCTGGAGCGACCGCCGGGTTTGGTTGTGCTGGACCCGCCGCGCGCAGGCGCGGGCGCGGAGGTGGTCCGTGCAATTGCGCTGGCGGCACCCGAGCGCATCATCCACGTCGGCTGCGACCCGGCCACATTCGCTCGCGACCTGGCGGGTTTTGGCGAACACGGCTACGCGGTGAAGCAGATGAAGCTTATCGACGCATTCCCGAACACCCACCACTTCGAAGTGATCGCGGTGCTTGAAGCGGTGTAGCGGGACGAGAATTCGTCTAAAAGCCAGCGTGTAAACTAGCGTGAACGAAACGGCAGCTGCGCCCATTCGGGGCGCGCCCGATACGGCGAAGGAGTACGACAGGACTGTGGCACTGCTCGAGCATATTGCGACGCCAGCGGATGTCCGCAAGCTTTCTCCTGCGCAGCTCGATGATCTTGCGGATGAGATCCGTCAGATGCTGATCCAGAAGGTCTCCGCCACCGGCGGGCACCTCGGCCCAAACCTGGGTGTTGTGGAGATGACCATTGCGCTGCACTACATCTTCGATTCACCGAACGACCCGATTATTTGGGACACGTCCCACCAGTCGTACGTGCACAAGATCCTCACTGGGCGCGGCGGGCAGTTCGACACGCTGCGCAAGAAGGGCGGGCTTTCCGGCTACACCGCGCGCGCGGAGTCGGAGCACGATTGGACCGAGTCTTCGCACGCCAGCGCGTCGCTGTCCTACGCGGACGGCCTTGCAAAGGCGAAGGCGTTGATGGGACGGGACGGCGACAACGTTGTCGCCGTTGTGGGTGACGGCGCGCTGACCGGCGGCATGTGCTGGGAGGCGCTGAACAACATCGCGGCGGCCAACCGCAATGTCGTCATCGTGGTCAACGACAACGGCCGGTCCTACTCGCCGACCATCGGCGGGTTCGCCAACAACCTGACAAAGCTGCGCGACCAGCTCGCGGCGCTTCGCATGCAGCCGGCGTACGACGAAGTGATGGAGTCCGGCAAGAAGACGCTGAAGTCCATGGGCTGGGTGGGAGAGCGCACCTTTGACGCGCTGCACGCGCTGAAAGAGGGCGTGAAGTACCAGGTGCTGCCCACCGAAATGTTCCCGGAGCTGGGCATGAAGTACGTCGGCCCGGTGGAAGGGCACGACATTAAGAGCCTGCTCAACGCGTTCAAGTACGCCAAGCGCTACGAGGGCCCGCTGATCGTGCACGTGGTCACTGAGAAGGGTCACGGGTTCGCGCCGGCCGTGAACAACGTGGCGGACCAGATGCACTCCACGGGTGTGATTGACCCGGTGACTGGACGGTCTCTCGCCTCCTCTGAGCCGGGCTGGACCTCCGTGTTCACCAAGGAGTTGCTGCGCGCCGGCCATGAGCGAGACGACATTGTGGCCATTACCGCGGCGATGGCGGGCCCGACCGGCCTGCAGCCTTTTGCGGAGCAGTTCCCGGACCGCTTCTTCGACGTCGGTATCGCGGAGCAGCACGCCGTCGCATCCGCCTCCGGTATGGCCCTCGGCGGCCTGCACCCGGTCGTTGCGGTGTACTCGACGTTTTTGAACCGGGCGTTCGACCAGCTGCTGATGGATGTGGGGCTGATTAACCAGCCTGTGACGCTGGTGCTCGACCGCGCGGGTGTGACCGGGTCTGACGGCGCCAGCCACAACGGTGTCTGGGATATGGCAATCGCCTCCATTGTGCCGGGCATCCGCATCGCGGCGCCGCGCGACGCCGCCCGATTGCGGGAGGAGTTCTCCGAGGCAATCGCTGTCGATGACGGCCCGACGGTCGTCCGCTTCCCAAAGGGCGCTGTCGGCGCAGATATTGACGCGTTGGAGCGACTTTCCGGCGGCACGGACGTGCTGTCGCGCCTCGACGGAGAGGGCACCGAGGACGACATCGACGTGCTCATCGTCGCTGTCGGTGCGTTTGCGAAGTACGGCCTCGAGGTCGCAGAAGCGGTGCTTGCCGACGGCATCCGGGCAACCGTGGTTGACCCGCGCTGGGTCATCCCCGTCTCCTCGGACGTGCTGGAATTGGCTGCGGAAGCTGACCTGGTGGTGGTGTACGAAGACGGCGTGGTCCGCGGCGGCGTGGGATCCGCTGTTGCCGAGGCGCTCGCGGCTGCGGAAGTGGATACCCCGGTGCGGCAGCTCGCATTCCCGGACATCTTCCCGTTGCACGCTTCGCGCGGCGAGATCCTGCAGGAGTACGGCCTTGATCCCGCCTCCGCTGCAGCGCAGGTGCGCGAGTGGGCGGCCAGCCTGGCGGATCCCGAGAATTAGGTCAGCGCTAGACCAGTTCGAGCATCTCTGCGTGGGCTGCGGCCAGGATTGGCGCCGTGAGTTCCACCTGCCACGGCCGTGCCCCCGCCTTCTTTAGGGCCGACGCTGCTTGGTGGGTGTCCCAAGCCGGCCCGTTGTCAGGTGCGTTCCACACCGTCTCGCGCAAAATTGCCGGTGTGAGCAAAATGTCGGGGCGAATGTCCAAGTCTTCTGCGCTGGCGGCGATGTCTTCGCGGCACAGCTGCAGCATTTGCCACGATTCTGGGTAGTGGCGCTCCCATCCGGACTTCGATGGCGTGCCGTTAGCGCGCGGGTCTTTGCGACGCGGCCACGTGGTGGGGTCAGCCGCCAGTGCGCGTTCCACCACGCCGAGCCAGCGCCGAACCTCCCGGGAGGGCATTCCCTTCCCTCCGACGGCCCGTGTCAGGCCGCGGGGTGAATCCGGCTCAGCGAGGGCGATATCGAGCAGCGCCCGGTTGGGCAGCAGGCGCCCAGGAGCGATGTCCCGCTGTTCGCTGATTTCCTCGCGTGCGTGCCATAGTTCGCGCGCCACTTGGAGGCCGGACTGGTCGCGCAGGGAGGAGATGCCCTTCATGTCGCGCCATGACTTCACAGGGCGCGGGGTAAGCGAGTAGACGGAGATGAGGTGCGCGAATTCCTCGAAGGCCCAGCGGAGTTTGCCTTCGGCGTCCAGCACCTCGGTGAGGGCCTCAGCGAGCTCGTTGAGGTACTCCACATCCAGCGCGGCGTAGTCCTGCCACGATTTGGGAAGCGGCGTGCGGGACCAATCCTCGTGCCCGTGGCCTTTCTCCAGTTCAACACCGACGAAACGTTCGACCATCGCGGCGAGGTTCGGCCGGTCGTAGCCGACGAGGCGCGACGCGAGCTCAGTATCGAAAAGCACGCCGGGGTGGAGCCCGAGCAGCGCTAGGCTGCGCAGGTCTTCGCTCGCGGCGTGGATTATCCACTCCTGGCCGCCGAGCACAGGGGCGAAGATCTCGCGGACCTCGTCTCGGTGGCCTTCGGGGGCGATGAGGAACGTTCCCGCGCCTCGGCGCGCTACTTGCACGAGAAATGCGCGGTCGCCGTAGCGGAATGAGGAGGCGCGTTCGGTATCCACGGCGAACGGGCCGCGACCGTGCGCGAGTGCGCCCGCCGCCTCATGGAAGGCGGCGGGCGTGTCTACAAGGCGGTAGTCCAGCCGGGCACTCATCAAGGAAAGATATTAGCGCGAGCTGAGCTGGGCCACACCTTCCGGCGGTAAACCCGCCACGTGGGCGAGCACCTTGGAAAAAGCTTCCACGTGGTGCTGGAGGTCGGTGCCCTCCGCGGTCCAGGAGGCGCGCATCTCCAGCTGGTAGGCGCGCGGCGGCCCGCCGATCTCGCCGAACCGCACCGAAGCGGTCGAGGTCACCGTGCCGCCGAGGTTGGTGTGGCGTGCACCGGTTTCTGCGAGCGACTCGTTGAGCCACTGCCAGGCCACGTCAGGCAGAAGCGGGTCGGAGGCCACGGCGTCGTCCATGTCGGCCTGAATGTAGGCCACCAGACGCATGGTGCCTTCCCACGCCTCTTCAGCGGCGGGGGAGTGCAGCAGGATTAGGCGTCCGAACGCGTCGCCTTCAGAGTCCACCGGGACGTTTTCCTCGTCAGCGTGCGCGACTTCGAGGCCAACGGCGTGGCTGAACGGTGCGGGGCGCTGTGGCGGGCGGATGGTGCCCAGGGTGATCTCTGGGCGCAGGCGCGCCGCGTGCATGGATTCCACGGCCGCGCTGAACTCTGCGGGCCAGGAATCGCTGTTGCCGTGGTCGTCCCTGTTGCTGCCCGCGCCGCCGGCGGGCATGGGGGAGGTGGTGTCCGGTTTCATCACAGGGTCAAACGTATCCAGCAACCGGCGCCGTTGGGGGAGGCGCGCCGTGAGCGGCAGAACCTACGGCGTAGAATGTTCTCCGACTTTTGTTTGATCTGCCTTGAGGCAGGAAAGGGGCACAACATGGCCAAGCTCGACTTTGACAAACTCAACGCCACGCAGCGGTTTTTGCAGTTTGCGGTGTTCCGCGCAGTTCCTGGTGCACTTGGCGCCGAGCGCAGCGAGCTTATCGACGAAGCTCGCGCCTTTTTCACCAACCTCGAGCAGGAAGGCGTGGTCACTGTCCGCGGCATCTACGACAACACCGGGATCCGCGCCGACGCCGACTTCATGATTTGGTGGCACGCCGAGGAGTTCGAGCACCTGCAGAAGGCGCTCGCGGACTTCCGCCGCGAAACCGCGTTCGGGCAGAAGGTGGAGCTGAGCTGGATCGGCAACGGTCTGCACCGCCCTGCGGAGTTCAACAAGTCCCACCTCCCCAGCTTCATCATGGGCGAGGAGCCGGGGGACTGGATCACGGTCTACCCGTTCGTGCGCTCATACGACTGGTACGTGATGGACCCGCAGGAGCGCCGCCGCATCCTCGCGGAGCACGGCATGGCGGCCCGCGATTTTGCAGACGTGCGCGCCAACACCGTCGAGGCCTTCACGCTCGGCGATTACGAGTGGATGCTCGCCTTCGAGGCGCCGACGCTCGAGCGCATCGAGGCGTTGATGAAGACCATGCGCTACACCGAGGCCCGCCTGCACGTCCGCGAGGAGATCCCGTTCCAGACGGGCCGCCGTGTCGGCGACATCGGCGAAATTATTTCGGTGCTGCCCTAGGCGTGGGTAGACCGAAGGTGGCGTCGTAAAGCAATTGCTTTGACGGCGCCTTTTCTATGCTTCGTCGAGCGTCAGCGAGATCGAGTTGATGCAGTAGCGCAGGTCGGTGGGGGTGTCGAAACCCTCGCCGGCGAACACGTGGCCCAGGTGGGAGTGGCAGTTCGCGCACAGCACCTCAGTGCGCACCATGCCGAGGGAGGTGTCCTCGCGCTCGATGATGGCGTCGCCCGCCAGCGGGGAGAAGAACGCGGGCCAGCCGCAGTGGGCGTCAAACTTCTCAGTGGAGCGGAACAGCTCAGCGCCGCACGCGCGGCAGCGGTACACACCCTCGGTGGTGGTGTCCGTGTACTCGCCGATGCCCGGACGCTCGGTGCCGGCCTCCCGCAGGACGTGGTACTCCTCGGCCGTGAGCTTCTCGCGCCACTGCGCGTCGGTAAAGTCCTTGAAATCCGTCATCGCCGAATCCTTTCCGTCGGAGTGCGCCGCAAGGTTGGCCTCAACAATACCCACGCCGCACACGCGACAATATACACGGCCCACCCGGCAGTGGGCAAGAAGGTGTTGAGCCAGCTGCCGGTCAACGGGTGCAGTGGGCTGGACCAATTCAAGGGGGACAGGCACAGCGCGGCGCCGAGCCAAGCGGGCCAGCTGCGCAGCGGGCTGTCCGGGTGGAAGACCGTAAACAGGGCGGGAAACAGCATCATGGAGTAGTACGCCTGGCCCAGGGAGGACAACAGGCACACTCCCGCGAGCAGCACCCCGGAGCCAACGGCCAGATACAGCAGATCCTGGCTGTGGCGCACACGCACAAGACCGAGCACCGCTCCGGCGACCGCAGCGGCGAGGAGGAGGAACAGCAGCGCATGGGCCCAGCGGGGCATGCCGAAATAGACGGCGAAACCGGACAGGGAAGAGTTGGCATAGTCGCGCGTGACCTTCAGATACGGCACCACCACGTCGAGGTAGTCGCGGGCGCCGGGCGTGAACGGCCACGCGATGAGGTTCATCACCACCGGGACGCCGATAGCGCCGAGCGCGGGGCGCCAGCGCAGCTGCAGCAGCGGCAGCACCAGCAGCGGAGCGAACATCGGCTTGACCAAGATAGCCAACCCCAGTACCACACCGGCGGCGATGTCGCGGCGGGCAAGCAAGAGCGCGATAAAGGCCACCAGCGCGAGCAGGAGTATGCCGTTGATGTTGGAAAACACCAGCGTGTTGGTCACGGCTTCGGTGCAAAACGCCAGCGCAACGGCGACGGGAAACGTCGGCCCGGAAAGCGGGCGGCCTGCAAGCTTGGTCAGCCACGCTAAAGCGGCGATGATGCACGCGGCGTTGACGGCGATGAACAGCGGACGGGCCAGGTCTATGTCGGAAATCAGCCCCAGCGGCGACAGCAGCAGGGTCGCGCCCGGGTTGTACAGGTAGTGCGGATTGACGTGGCTGTAGACCTCGTTGTACACGGGGACGCGTTCCACAAACCGGCGCGCTGCGGACCACACGGTGGTGAAGTCGTCCGTCACCGAGCCCGCGCGCGCGAGGATGAACAGCCGGTGGAGCACCAGAAGCACCGCGACAGGCCAGGCGGCAGCGGCGATCGCGGGCGCGAGGCCCGCGCGCTCGTCGGCGGGCTGGGCCTGCACTGCAGTCGAACCCGGTGCAGGCTCTTCGGGGGCGCTTCGAGGCGGTGGGGTAGCAATCACGCGCCTAACCGTACCTGCCACGGTGCGGCTACCCTTCGCGCACGCTCCGGTAGCGCAGGAAGAGCATCGAGTCGCTTGTGGTGTGCGCCGCCTCGAGGATGAAAGCGTGGTCTGAAGGTGTGTCTGCTTCACCGAATAGGCGTAGTTCAGACGGCTGCACCGCGCGCGGGCTGACGGTGTAGTGGAATACATCTACTTCGCTGGCACCGATGAGTTGGGTGTTTAAGCTGGGGCCGCCCTCGCAGACGATGCGGGCCAACCCCCGTGCGTGCAGTGCGGCAACGACTGCGGAGACGTCTTCGCCCTCCACGGGCACAATCACGCCACCCGCCTGCTCGATCTCCCGCGCGTGTTCAGACACCTCCGTATCGCCCAGAACGCTTGCGGGTACTGCGAACAACGGCGGCGTACGTGTGTCCGTAAACAGCTGCGTTGCAGTGTCGAACTTCAGGCTCTTGGTCACCACGACAATCGGGGGAACTTCCGCTTGTCCCCGTCCGCGCCGAGCCTCGCGCTGCTGTGTGGTGGTACGCACGCCGAAGTAGTTCTCTTTGCGCGCGGTCTCGGCACCGACGAGCACCGCATCTGACCAGATGCGCAGTGCGTTCAGCAGCGCGAAATCGGTGTCGTTGCCCAAGCCGGAAGAAGTTCCCTTGCTTGCGGCAGCTCCGGTCAGCGCCGCAATGCCCATAAGGCGAGTCTCTCGCGTTCCGGGCGGCTTAACCGGACCGATGAGAAGTTCCGGATCAAGGGATTGAGGTCGCTCGTTCATTACACTTGCTTCCAGTCTGTTGAAGGGGATGTTGTGCAACCTACCGGAAACCATTTTGACCTCGACGCGGCAGCCGTCGCTGCACGGAATGGCTGGATTGCGGACTCGGAGGCATCCGAGTTCTATTCGCTCCTGTTCGACCGCTCGGATACAAGCCACTGGAAAGACAACCTCGCGGCATCCGCGCAGGCCGCGTTCGCGTCGACTGCGGACAGAGCAACTGAGATGGTCTGGTTCGAGCCGTTTTTGAACATGGTCACCGACGTTTGTTGGCAAGCCCGGGAGCGGGGACTTGGGGCGCACGAGCCGCAGCGCGTACGTCGACACGGCAGTGTGGAGCAGCCACGCCTGCTGTATTTGGCAACTGCGCTGATTGAGCTGCAGCTGTACCGGTTCGACTTCAACTACGACGGCATTTTTGAAGTGCTCAGCCGCGCAGACGACGCTCCACTGCAGGTCGGTCCGTACGACCTCAACGGCATCTACCTCACGTTTGCGCAACTTAGCGCCGGCAAGCGGATTGTCCCGTCCGAGCTCTTTTCCTCCATCGGCCTAGACCCGGAAAGTCCGACGAACCTCTCGCGGCACCTGGACCGTGTGCCGGTCAAGCTTCGCCACCTCCTGCTGCACGGCCTGTGGCTGTTTCCGTTCCGCTTCTACGGGGTGGAGATGCTGATTCTGGCTGAATCCCTGGTCAAGTCGGACCCCAAGGACGGCAATGCGTACTACCGGATGGGGGAGGCCTACCGCAGGATCGCCGCGGCAACGCAGTGGGATTTTGAGAAGGGGCCGACCGCGACCCACACGCTTGAACTGGAACAAACCCTCAGCGCCGACCCGACGCTGCTGGAAGACCAGAATTACTGTTACCGGCGCGCCGTGGAATCTCTGGATATGGCAATTCGTGTGCTGGACCCGCAGCAGCTTGCCCGCCACGAGGAGTACAAGAACTACCGTCTGCTTGTCTCCACCGAGTGGCAGGTGCAGACAGCCATCCGCAGTGCCGTCGAGCGGCAGGTAGCTTCCGTGGACGAGAAAGTACAGGCACTGTCTCGCCAGCTCGAGTCAGAGTCGAACCAGCTGGTGTGGAAATCCGTGGAAGTGCTGTCGCTGTTCGCTGCACTGATGGGCTTGTTGATCACCAACATCAGCGTGCTGGGCATCGACAGCATCTCCACTTTCGAACGCATCGGATTGATCGGCATGATGGCGTTCATCATGGTGGGTTTCTTCCTCCTAGTGCGCAACACCGTATTCCGGGTGCGCGAAGGCCGCGAAGCGCCGGAGGAGGTCCGCACGAAGGCCCAGGAATTCTGGCTACGGCGTCCCCGCAAGACGGCCGAGCTCCAAGGGCGAATCACGGAGCTGGAGCGTGAAATCGAGCGGATGAGGAACACCAACTATCAGCTGGCACCGTTCCTAGACAGCGCCTCCGGCGAGCAACGACGCACCGGTACGCAGCTTTCCGACGGCTACCGCGAAAGGACAACGTAGCTATGCACGACATCACCGGGGCAGCGCTCGAATACGTTGCAGACGAACGGGAACTGACGAAAGGCCCCTACGACATCGCCGACGCCGGCGAAGCGGCCGCCGCCATCGACCACTACCTCCGCGCACGCGTCACCGCCGCCGTCGCCCGCAACGCGGGGCGGCCCGTGCTCCAACTCTCCGGCGGCATCGATTCCATCCTGCTGGCCACCTACGTGGCCGAGGTCGCGCCGGGCACGTTGGCCGTGACCTACAGCCAGCACACGGAGGACCAGGAAGTGGGGAGGGCGGCAGCCGTCGCAAAGCAATGCGGCCTCGAGCACGTGATTGTTCGCCCCACCGACGAAGACTTCGAGCGGCTTCTCGCGCGGGTCGTGCGGGCTCTCGAGTTCCCGGAGCCGTGGGAGATCTCGGCGGGTGCCGTGTTGAAGGCTATCGACGGCGCTTCGCACGACCACGGCGCCGAAGGCGTACTGCTTTCCGGAGCC